>Ga0114950_10000291_pt1 | contig 33014 bp, 28 predicted proteins | sample N075metaG_FD_83503 | JGI IMG/M metagenome (GOLD analysis project Ga0114950, IMG submission 83503) | Deep subsurface microbial communities from Kermadec Trench to uncover new lineages of life (NeLLi) - N075 metaG | ecosystem: Environmental > Aquatic > Marine > Ocean trench > Sediment | place...
CGTATCAATCAACTCCGGTAGGAGATTCTAAGGATTGACTCCAAGGCCACGGCCAGCGGTCCCTCATTGCTGGCCATCGGCCTTGCAGGTATTGCTTGGATGAGGCGGCGGAAAATCGCTTAAGAGGTTCAGCGCCGTGATTGAGAAGCCGGACTTGCCCCGGTGCTTCTTTGCGTGACCGATGACCGCTTGTGGCCGGTTTGAGCCAGTCAGGATTGGTTTGTGAACGGCTGGTTTCTCGAACCTAGGTTCTCAAGTCGATTCTCCACACTGGACGCTTCGCCACGGGACGGTGACCGGCCGCAGTCGAACCCCCAGACACTTTGTCTTGCAGTTAGCTTGTTCAAGCCAGCGCGCAGGCGCGCAGGATAGGCAGCAACCGTAACCGAGTGATTTTCAAACGCCTCGGAATAGGGGTGACTATGGCTGATGCATTACCTGCGAGTGCGACTAGTATTAGTTCATGTTGCCATCTGCATATACGCATACTGCATCCTGCGATTTCACCCGTTGCGCCAAAAAAATGGCAAGACTAATATGATTTGATGGCATAGGTGGGGCTACAGGAAACCCACAAGTGCGCTTCTTGTGGTATTCGATGCCATAGCTGAGTGAGCCCCACGCAACGGATTCTCGCACTCGCGAGTCGGTTTGTTGAAAAGGGGGACGACAACAATGTCACATCCAAGGAATACTTCCTGGTCTCGGTTTCTTCTACTTTTCCTGGCAATTTTCTCTCTGTCCATCATCCAATCGGAAGGGGTTTCGGCTGCCCCCTGGGACAATCTAAAGAAAAAGGCGCAGGAGTTGATAAAAAAGACGGCCGATGCGCTCGATCTCGAAACAAAGGCGGAAGAGGAGGCAGACGAGGCAGCCGTTGCCAACAACACCAAGAAACCGCCCGCTGACACATCGTCGGAACAGGCGGTGAACGCGAACCAGAGTCAGGTGCCCGAAAGCCAGGCGGATGGAGTCCGATCGATCGGCGGAGTTGCGCCCACCCAATCCGCCGCAATCACGGCAACTTCGGCGGATATGGCACTGCAGGCCGCACCCTATTTCCTACTACGGCTCAAGTTTCAACCGGGCGACGTCACCGAGGATGAATTTCTCACCATGACTGAATCCCAGGTAATGGCGGATAAGCAGGCTTACAAGCAGGCTGATGATATCGAAAAGACGAGGGGCTATTACACTAAGATAGGAAACGGCACAATTCCCAGCGGTTTTCAAACTAAGCTTGCGTACCGGGAAAAAGCACTTGCTGACGCGATGAGGGGCGCCGTTTTTGCGCGCGACGAAGTCGAGGGGCGCGAACCTCGCTACGCCGCTCGTGAGCTGGTTTCGAAATATCGCGATCGTCTCGAGAAACTCGCCGCCGCGTTGCCGGATTCCTACACGCTCGAGTTTTCCAACACCGCCGTACAGTACAAGTATGACCACGATCTCGGCGGCCTCTACTTCGATCGAAACTGGTTCAAATGCGATGTCGATGCCATCGAAGGATGTTTGTCCAATGGCCGTGGATCTCATTTTTTCATCAGGGGTGGCAACAGGTCGCGAGAAGATGGGTACAAGACCCGGCGGTCAGAATTCGAAGGTGATTTTATACTAAACCCTCCGAGGCACGTGCCTGGTTTGGATAATCCCTTTGGGCTTCCCAATTCTCTACTCCGTGTTGATACCGCCAACGAAGGCCTCTTCAATCTCCCAGGCCATACATTGGTTTCCGTTGATCGTCGCCTGGAAATGCTCACGCTGAAAATGGATGCTCGTACCGCGGAAGAGATCTCGAAGGTTCGCCAGGGGTCTGGCGCAGATAACAAAAGGCAGATTCGCACGGTGCTGCACTTCACGGTAAACGAACTGCTGGGAAACGCGAAATACCCAACCTTCAAAGTCAGCCTGGACCGTCTGGAGATCTTCTCACCGGAGAACAAACTGTTGCTGTCGGATACTGGAAGCGGCTTCCGGTTGGGGACAGAGGTTCTAGCCGGTGAGCATGCCAAGCAACAGGCGGCTGAAAAGAAACTGGCCGCCGAACACGCCAGATACGACATTGTCGGCGTCAAACTTGGCATGTCCCTCGCCGCTGCCGAAAAAATCGTACGAGAGCATATGAGCCCCACGTCGGAATATCGCTACGAGAGGAAGATGGATATCCCGGGCACTGAACCTCGACCACAGACTTCAGGAGCGTATCAGAGAAGCCCCTTCGGTAGATCGGTCGTATTCATTCGCCTGGAATCTACTCCACCGGCGAAGTTTCTCGCACGGGACACGTCGGATTCTAACCAGCGTTGGCAGGTAGACCTCACCGGGAACGACGAACGGAAGAGGCGGCAATACTGGAACGCAGTTGCTTCTCAAGAGGTCATCACCCTTTCGGTCGAGAAAGGGGCTGATGGCGAGGACGAGGTGTTTGGAATCTATCGAACCGTGAAACTTTCCAATCCGAACCTCAGTGCGATTGGTGATTCCTTGAAAGTGAAATACGGCAAACCCGTCCGCGAGCAAGGTAACTATGCAGTGTGGGGAAATCAGAAGTGCCCGCCAAGCGACCGTTTACTTGGGGGTGATTCGATGATGCGGATGGAGGATGGCACAGTTGTCCATTGGGGTGAACGGAGGGCTGGTGTGGCCTTAATGACTGTTGACGCCAAAAACGCGATGCGCGTAGTTCGTTATGTATCCCTCACGGACTCCCGGTGGGCAAGACTTTCGGCCGAAGCTGCTTACGGACATTGTGGCCCAGTAGTCTCAGCGAACTGGAACGCTCAGGGACTGACGATGACAATGGCTGACTTCAAAAGCTATTTTGCGCGCTTTGAAGAGCTGTTCGCTTCCGACGAAGAGGCGGTGGCAGTAAAGTTGTAGTTAGGTGGTTGCAGATAGGTGAACGGCATGACAAATGAGTCGGGTTGGCCTTGATGGGGTTGCGATGGGTCACGGAGTGGAATCGAAGGCTGCTGTTCGTCTTTGCGGTCGCCTGGTCTTCGATCTCCATCTCTTCCCTAAGGCGTTGCTTATCGTCGGCGCCTGGGAGCCACTTCAAGTAATGCTTCTCGATAGTGGTGTGTGAGTTCCCACACAACTGGGCAACGTCGTTAATCGAGAGTCCCTTCACCAGCGATTGAGATATGAACGTGTGGCGCCAGGGATAAGGACCGAGCCGCTTGCGGACTTTCGTGGACTTGTGGGCACGATTCCAACGGAGCATCAACCAATCGGCATCGATCAAAGGGTGGCCCTCTGGCGAGAGGAAGATAATTCCCCCAGTGACTCTCTAGTGGCTGTCCGACTACCCCTCTCAAGGACACGCTAAGCCGATCGCGCCGTCTTTGCAACGGAGCTTCCCCGCGGTATGAATTCCATGGAAAACAGTCCAGGCTGTGAGGGTCATATTGTGAGTAACGGTGTGGCTATGGATAAGCCCATAGCGAAGCATTGCTCCTGCGTGCCTGCAGTTTTACTGCTCCTACTGATCAGCGCGTGTGTCCACGCGCAGGAAGTTCAAGATTACTCACGCTGCGACCCGCATCTTGGAAGCAACTATGACAGTGGGTCTGCCGTCGACCGAACTGTGCGGCAGAACAAGTATTTCGCCTGTGTCACCCAGCAGATCTATGTGCGTCTGCAAGCGGGTCTACGCCAGAAACTCATCGAATTGAATCAGTGGAAGGCGCGCAATAACCGCACGGCGCGCCGCAGTGTCAAGACCCGCGGCCAAGCCGTAAGGGCTGAGTTGAAGGCGCTGCATGGTGCGCAGAGCGCGGAACTCAACACAGACCGTGCGCAGATGAACGCCAGGCACCGTAAAGAGCGATGGGGGGCGGCGAACACGATACGGCAATGTTTCAGGGCGGTAGACGGCGTGCTTGATGGAAAGTGGAACGACGCTTATCAGGATCTCACGGGACAGTATCAGACGAAGACCCTAAGTGTGCGAACATCAGTTGCACAGATCAGAAGTACTCCTTTTAATCGTTCAGTCAACGAGTACCTGTCATCGAAAAGCGAACCCCTTGCACTCCTCGGCGATACGTCGCCTCCACCGCCGCCTGCTGCTGACGATATCGTTGGCGTGAGCCAAAGCACCGAGGACGCAACCGACGATTTTACCGCTGAGGAAGGTGCGTTGGTACCTCCAGACGATTCTATTGAGGCAGTTCCAGAAGGGGATTGTGAGATCATATTTGTCGACGGGACGGAAATTGCCGCTGACGAAAGTCAAATCGTATCCCTCGACCAGCATGGTTTCGATGACGCGACTGAGGATGGCACGTCGAGATTTTCGCCCTTGCGGGGGCTCTTCATCTATGCAAACGGATTGATTGATGGGGATGAAGAAGTAGACGAGGTCAAAATACGGTATGGCAATGTCGGCGGCCGAGGTTGAACGGTAGTCGAAAAGATACGAACAGGACCCTCAGGTTCATCGGGGTCGCAGGGGCTCTGCTCTACGCCACATCCTGCGCGCCGGAGCTCGGAAGCGACGAGTGGTGCAACCACCTGATGGACAAACCCCGACAGGAGTGGACGGCGGCGGAGGTCAAGGGCGTCGCGAGACACTGTATCGCGCCAGGCTGATCGCGACCAACTTATGCTTTGGGTCAGGGCTTCAGAGCGCGATAGAGGAACGGCAGGCTCACGTCCATGCGATAGTCGATGCTCGAGTGGCTGTCGTTGAACTCCTCGTAGACGTGAGCGATGTTGTTTCGCGTGAGTTCCCGGGACAGGCGTCGGCAACCGTAGTGAATGTTGAACTGATCCCGCCAGCCGCAGTCGATGAAGATGCCGCTCAGCGATTTGAGATTCTGCCGGTGCTCCTTGACCATGAAGATGGGGTCGTGTGCCAACCATCGCTTCCAGCGCGACTCGATGCGCTCGCCGGTCTCGAGATCGAACGGTATTTTGAATCCGTTCGGGGCGGAGGGCGCTGGGTCGTAGGTGGCTGCCATGGCCAGCATCATCAGCGCCATGACTTCGTTGTGGTTGGGGTTCTTCCTGGCCCGGATGTGCGCCAGGAAGCGGCCGATGCGGCCGTCGTCAATGCCTGGTGACAGACGGGCCGTGGCTTTCTCGACGGAGTAGCGGCCGGGTTTGCGCGCCGGTTTGCGGTACCTGCCGAGTTCGTTCAGCGCGCTCGGCCAGTAAGGTGGGTAGATGAAATCGAAGTACGCATCGCCCGAGTGATCTGCGATCGCGCCCCAGTGTCGGGCGTACTTCATGCCGTGCACGATGGCACCGTAGCCGCCGGATGACTTGCCGAAGCAGCCGCGGTGTTCACGTGAGGCGAGGGTCCTGAACTCGCCATCGACCAACGGAATGAGTTCGCGAATCAGATAGTCCGCGTAGCGGCCGACGGCGCTGGAGTTGATGTACTGGTTGCCGCCCAATGCGGTGAAGCAATCGGGAAAGACGATGATCATGGGCCCCATCTTGCGCTCCGAGATCAACCGTTCTGCCTGTTCCGGGACGCTCTCGTCGAAGCTGCGCCAGGCGACATGGGCCCAACCGGAGCCCGTGTAACCTGTCAGATCGAATACGACGGGAAACCGCCGCTTGCCGCGTCCGGCGTGATACTGCCGCGGCAGCCACACGGGTACTCTGCGCACGCAGGGATCGCCCAATGGATTGTCGGCCAGGACCTTCGAGGTGTGTTCGAGAATCACGAGTTGTCCTTCGTGACGCGCGGGTCGTACCAGCATCCGTTTACTCCTTGTGGCGAACCATCAACCAGGGTCGTGATGCCATAGCGCTTCACGCTACCACATCGAGATACCCGGACTGGCTGCCAGCCGGTGAGCAGCCGGCGCCGATTCGCGATATAAGGTACCCGTGAAACTCCCTGAACCACTCTTCCGATTCGTCAATCCGATGATGTCGCTCTTGCTTCGGTCGTGGTTGCATGGCGTCATGAGTGGGTCTGTGCTTCTCCTGTCCTTCGACGGGCGGCGCACCGGGCGCCGGATCTCACTGCCCCTTCGCTACGCACGATCCGGCGTGGATTTCGTGTGTTTCACCACCGACGACGTACCGTGGTGGCGCAACTTCGAAGAACCTCGGGCAGTCGAGGTGCTCGTCGCAGGCGAGACCCTCAGCGGCGTGGCGTCAGCCGAGCGCGTCACAGGTGACTCGCTTGATGCGCTTCGAGTGTTTCTGCAGCAGTTTCCGTCGGATGCGGCGTACCACGACGTATCGATCGCAAAGGGCGTACCGTCAGAAGCCGATCTCGCACGCACCCCGAAGCGATCGGTTCGGGTGCGGATCATCGGGTGAAGCGATGGCTCGTTCAATCCATCGCCTTCACATGGCAAGCGTCAACCTGACGGGGCAGTTCAACCCGCCGACCTATCGGGATGGCCGGATTGATGTGTACGCGTACCTGGTCGTCACCGAATCCGACGTCGTGCTCATCGACACGGGGGTGGGTGAAGGCAACCCGTACATCGAGCGCACGTTTGAACCCCGTCGGACACCTATCGCTGAGGAACTGGCACGCTTTGGCTTGGAGATAACAGATGTGAACTTGATCGTAAATTCGCATCTGCATTTCGATCATTGCGGCAACAACCGACTGTTTCCCAACGCCGAGATCTTCGTACAATCCAGCGAACTGTCGATCGGTCGCACGCCCAGATATACGGTTGCCGAGTGGTTCGACTACGAGGGTGCCCGATTGAACGCCGTGTCTGGGGACATGGAAATCTGTGATGGGGTAAAGCTTCTGCCCACTCCTGGACACACCCCTGGTCACCAGTCTGTATTGGTCGAGACTGTCGGCGGCGACCTGCTCGTAGCGGCTCAGGCGGCGTATACCGCCGATGAATATCAGCGTGGCGGTGACCCGGTAGAGCAAGCCCACGAGGGACTGGAAGACCAGTATGTTCAGTCGATTGCGCAACTCAAAGCTTTAGCAGTGGACGCGGTGTACTTCAGTCACGATGACCGGGCGGTAACGCGACAGGCTACAGGTGCGTGCGTGCGAACTCACGAGTAGACTTGAGCGGTCATTCACGCAAGGGGAGCAGCAGTGTCTGATTTTGAACTTCACATTAAGAACGGCACCATCGTCGATGGCACCCGAGAGCCTCGTTTCGTAGGGGACCTGTGGATCAACGACGGCCGTATCGCCCAACTCGGCGGCGAGAACGCCGGATCGGCAGCGCAGACCATCGAAGCGGACGGCCTGATCGTTGCGCCTGGGTTCGTCGATCTGCATACGCACTACGACGCCCAGATTCGCTGGGACCCCTGGTGCACCATTTCAGGTTGGCACGGCGTGACCTCGGTGGTGCTCGGCAATTGCGGTTTTGGCTTCGCGCCTGTGAAGCCGGACTTTCGTGAGCGAAGCATGCTCACCATGACGCGTACCGAAGCCATCCCGTACGACTCCATGAAGGCGGGAATGGCGTGGGACTGGGAGACCATCCCCGAATACCTGGACAGCCTCGATCGGGCCGATAAAGGCGTGAACGTCATCCAGTACATGCCGACGGCTTCGCTGATGACCTACGTCATGGGGCTCGAGGCGGCCAAGAGCCGTCCGGCGACCACCGCAGAGCGTCGGGAAATGCAGCGCCTGCTGAACGAGGGCATGGACGCCGGATTGTGTGGATTTTCCATCCAGCGGTTGGGTCCCGACTCGGTCCAGGCAGATTTTGACGGTTCGCCGATGGTGACCGACACCATGGCCGACGAAGACATTCTTGCCCTTGCCGAGGTGCTGCGGGAACGCGGCGAAGGCTGCATTCAGATAACCCAGGCCCAAGGCGACATCCGCAAGGATCTGGACTTTCTCGAAACTTTAGCTGCGACGGCCCAGCGACCGGTGCTGCACAACGTAGTGCTACCCTCGCGGAAGAACCCCGAAATACATCGACGACCGCTGCGTTGGATCGATCGTTGCCAGGAACGGGGGCTGCCCATCTATGCTCAGTGTGGCACTGGCCGCGCCGGTTTCGCGTTCACCCTGGAGCACTGGAACCTCTACGACGCGTCGCCCGCGTGGCGCGCTGTCACCACCGGCTCCAAGGAAGACAAAATCAGGAATATGCAGAATCCGGACTTCCGCCAGGCGTTGGTGGACGAAGCGGAAGCTGCTGACAAACGTTTGCGAGCGATCCAGGCGGGCGTTGGCGGGAATCCCAAGTACCTGGTGATTCAGTCGGTAAACGACCAGCCGGAACTCGAGTCCTTTGTTGGCCGGGCCGTGGGGGACATCGCAGACGAACAGGGCAAACACCCGATAGAGGTCATGTTGGACCTGTCGCTGGCGGGCGATCTGAACGTGGAATTTCTCGGCCCGGACCGCGGCTCGAACGCGGAATTCATGGCTGAGATGATGAACGATTCAGCGTACGCAATCCCCGGCGTTTCGGATGGCGGGGCGCATACCAAGTTCTTCACCGGCGGAGCCTACACCACGGACTTCCTGAGCTGGCTGGTCCGCGATGAAGGGTTGGTGAGCCTGGAGGAGGCCCACTATCGGTTGTCCAATCTCCCGGCTCAGGCGGCAGGATTCAAGGATCGAGGCGTACTGCGCGAAGGCGCCGCGGCAGACGTAGTCGTGTATGACCTGGATGCGTTGGCGATTGATCCGCCCTGGATCGGCAGCGTGGAGCACGATCTGCCGGCAGGTGAATGGCGCCGGGTGCAGCGTGCCATTGGCTACAAGGCGATCATCGTCAACGGGGTAGTGACCTTTGCTGACGGAGAGTGCACGGGGGCCACCCCGGGCAAACTGCTGCGGCATGGCAGTGCGGCCTGATTCGGGTAGCAGGCGATTCGGTGAACATCACGTGAGAGGCCAGCCATGAGTGAAATGCAACCAGTCGAAGGGGCCTTGCTTCCCGATCCCTACAGCCTGCCGCTGGATACGTTGAATGTGGCCCAACCCGCGCTGTTCCAGCAGGACGCCCACTGGGCCTACTTCGAACGGCTGCGCAAGGAAGACCCGGTTCATTTCTGTGCCGAGAGCATGTTCGGTCCGTACTGGTCGGTGACCAAATTCAACGACATCATGTACGTCGACACGCACCACGAGGTATTTTCATCCGAAGGCGGCATCACCGTCGGTCCACCGCCCACGGACACACCGCCGGAGGATCAGTTTCGCACCCCGATGTTCATCGCGATGGACCCGCCCAAGCACGATGTGCAACGGGCGACGGTCCAGCCCGTGGTCGCACCGCTGAACCTGGTCAAGTTCGAGAGCACGATCCGTGAACGAGCCGCGAAAGTCCTGGACGAGTTGCCCGTGGGTGAGACATTCGACTGGGTCGATCGTGTTTCCATCGAGCTAACGACGCAGATGTTGGCCACGCTGTTTGATTTTCCCTTCGAAGATCGCCGCAAGCTGACGCGTTGGTCGGACGTTGCCACGGGCGGGCCGGACTCTGGCGTCGTCGAGAGCATGGAACAACGCCGGACCGAGTTGCTCGAATGCCTGGAGGTGTTCACGGAAATCTGGCACGAGCGCGCTGCCAGTCCGCCGGGCGAAGACATCGACCTGATTTCGATGCTCGCCCACGGTGAAAGCACGAAGGACATGATCAACCGGCCGATGGAGTATCTCGGCAATCTGATCCTGCTGATTGTCGGCGGCAATGACACCACCCGAAATTCCATCAGCGGTGGGGTGCTGGCACTGAATCAGAACCCGGATCAGTACCAGATGCTGCGTGACGATCCGGGACTGATACCCAATATGGTGCCGGAGATCATTCGCTGGCAAACGCCGCTTGCACACATGCGCCGCGTTGCGCTCGAAGATACTGAGCTCGGTGGTAAGCAGATCAAGGCGGGTGAACGCGTGGTCATGTGGTATGTCTCGGGCAATCGCGATGAAGAAGTCATCGACCAACCCAACGCGTTTATTATCGATCGCCCGAAGGCTCGCAAACATCTAGCCTTCGGGTTCGGTATTCACCGCTGCATGGGCAACCGACTCGCCGAGATGCAGCTGCGTGTCGTGTGGGAAGAAATCATGAAGCGATTTCACATGGTCGAAGTGGTGGGTGAACCGCAGCGCACGCTCTCGTGCTTCGTTAAGGGTTACACCCATCTGCCGGTGAAGCTGCACCCACTCACCTGACGCAACTGTTAGATCAGGGCGTCGAGAAATTCGGCATTGGCTTCCTCGAGGGGGCCGCAGCTCTCGAGCATGGTCTTTACCCGTTCGTCGTTGGCCACGGCCGCGAAACTTGCCCAGGCAGCCGCTCCAGCGCGCTCACCCTGCGCTTGCATCGCGAACTGAACGTTCAGCGGCCGGCCTTCGAACAGCGTACGATTGAGCTCCTCGAGGTCCGGGTTATCGGCAAGCAGCCGCTGTTGAACCTCGGCCGCGTCGGTAAAGACGGACTCAACGCGTACTGCGATCTCCTGTTCTCGCTCGGCGCATTCGTTCAGGCCGCGTTTAACAGATTCGTCCGGGTGCTCGTTCGCCCAGTCGCGATAACGTTGTGAGGCGAGCCGTTCCAGGGCGGCGAGCAACAGCGGTCGATCGGCGGGGTCAATGGCTTGCATCGCCGCGCCGAGGATGGCTCCGATGTCCGGTATGTCGCTGGTCTGATTCATCGTTGTGGCTCTGACTGGGATTGATTGCCGTCTCGGATTGCGTAGGTCGCCTGAACGTACCGGTCGATACGAATAACACCGGGGCTGAACGCACCCATCCCCGAGGATTCACGCATCAGCATGGCGCCGGCAGCCTGCGGCCGGGGGGTATGACCGCCGACCTGCACATCGATCACCGGTCCCAGCGCAATTGAAAATCCGTTGGCTACGCGTCCGGCTTCCGCTTGCGCATCGTTCATGGCCAGCTCCAGTGCCTGGTTTTCCAGTTCGTCGCGGCGCGAGGTATCCAGGCGGATCGGATCGACGTTGTTTACGCCCAGCGAAAGCGAGCGGTTCATCAGCGTGCCGAAGCGATCGAGATCGCGCAGTTTCAGTGCAATGGTGCGGGTGGCAATGAGTCCGTCCACCACCATTTCATCGTTGCGGCGCCGATGCCGGGGGTTGATGCTGATCGCCGCGGCGGTCACGTCGCGTCGGTCGATGCCGAGCTCCTTCGCGAGTTCCAGAATCGCGCGCACCACATCGTCGAGTTCCTTGCCGAGATCCGCGGCGTTGGGACCTTCCCGACGAACGTGCAGCTGGACGTGGCCCATGTCCGGTTCGACTTCTACCGAGCCATGACCGGATACGTGGATGCCTTCGATCTGTGCGAAGGCAGGCGCCGAAACCAGGACCAGCCCCAACACCAGCACCGAGGCCAGCCGGCGTGAGAGGTTCACTAGACTTCCATCGCTTTCAGCAGCTTCGGCCACTGCGCCATGCTCGCGCGCATCTGTTCGTCCACTTCGTCGATAGTGAATGGGGCATCCGTTGGGTCTTTCTGAGCGATTTTGGTGACCTGCCAGGAAAGCAGTGAAATGCGGTTGCCGCCTACACAGAACTGGCGGCCCGTCACGTCCTTGGCCTCATCGGTGCACAGCCAGGCTACGGCCGGCGCCACTTTCTCCGGCGCGAATCGATCCGCCGTGTCTTCCTGCATGATGTCTTCGGTCATGCGCGACCAGGCCGCAGGGGCGAGGGTGTTTACGGTGATACCGTATTTCACGCCTTCCAGGGCGAGCACCCGGGTGAATCCGGCGATGCCGGCCTTGGCCGCGCCGTAGTTGGTCTGGCCGAAATTGCCGATGAGTCCCGAGGTTGAACTGGTGTTGATGATGCGTCCGCCTTGGCCCTGGGCAACCATCTGGTCCCAGGCGGCTTTCGCCACCAGGTAGGTCCCGCGCAGGTGCACGTCGATGACGATGTCCCATAATTCCTCGGTCATGTTCTTGAACGTCTTGTCGCGCAGGATGCCCGCGTTGTTGATGCAGATGTCCAGCTTGCCGAACGTGTCGAGCGCGGTCTGTACCATCGCCCTGGCGGCCTCCGGATCGGTTACGGACCCGTAATCCGCCACGGCATGACCGCCCGCGGCAGTAATTTCCTTCACCACTGCGTCGGCCATCGAGCTGCCGGAACCGGTGCCGTCCCGGGCACCGCCGAGATCGTTCACCACGACCGCCGCGCCTTCTTCGGCGAGCAGACGCGCGTGTGCCCGCCCGAGGCCGCCGCCTGCGCCCGTGACCAGGGCAACCTTTCCGTCCAGATGTCCCATACTGAATCCCCCCACAGTGAGGTGGCCAGTCTAACCCAGTCGATCACGCGATCTCGCGCATGGGTGCTCGGCTGGCGTAGTATTGAGGCCACTGCAGAGGAGACCCCGACGTGACCAGATACCATCTGATCAGCTCCGTCACGTGACCCTGGGTGCAGCGCGCCGTGATTGTCTTGCGTGCAAAGAGCATCCCCTTCGACGTGACTTACATCGACCTCAGGAACAAGCCGGATTGGTTTCTGGAGATCTCACCCCACGGCAAGGTGCCGGTCCTGAAGGTGGATGAGGAGATTCTCTTCGAATCCAACGCCATAGCCGAGTACCTGGAAGAAGCCGAAACGCCCCGTATGCATCCGGACGACCTCATCAAACGGGCCCGCAATCGCGCCTGGACCGATTTCGTCCCGACCTTTGCGGGGGGCTTGAGCGGTCTGTATTCCGCGAAAACCGCCGACGGCCAGGAACAGCGCTTGGACACCGCGCGGCGGGTGCTCGATAAGCTCGAGACGGCGCTCGCCGATGAGCGCGGCAACGACGGACCTTTTTTCAACGGCGCCGAGTTGAGCCTCGTGGATGCCGCCTATGCTCCGTTCCTGCAGCGTTTTCTGCATGTGGATCAGTGGCTGAAAAGCGGCCTCCTGGATGACTATCCGCTGGTGTCGGCCTGGGCCGGTGCGCTGATCGACAGCGACCTGGTACAAGGCTCCGTACCGGAGGAATTCTTCGCGGAGTTCGAGGGAAACTTGAAGCGCCGCGGTTTCCTTGTCGGCGCGCTGATGGCCGAGGCACCCGGAGTGGCTGCGCGCTAGGAGCGCAGCCGGATCACGCTCACCACCTGTTCCAACGCAGAATCTCGTCCAGCGGTTTGCGGGTGGTGGGGCCGAAGTTGGCGTCCGGGTAGCCGATCGGAATCAGGGCCACCGGGTGTGCGTCGTCGGGGATCGAAAGGGTCGAGCGGAGGATTGCGTCGAGCATCATCTGGGCCGTGGTCATCACGGTGCCGAGTCCCAGTCCGCGCGCGGCGAGCATCAGGTTCTGGACCGCCAGGTAAATCGAGCTGCCCGCGAGCAGCGTCGATGGGTCCTGGGTCGGTGAGGAGAGCTGATAGAGGCACGGGATGATCATCGCCGGGGCCTTTTCCAGCTGGGTGAAGAATGCCCGGGCGCCCGTCAGCATCAGACGTTCGGTCTTGTCGTCCGACTTCTCGCCCGCGGCTATGAGCTGTTGCAGCGGTTCGGCCGTTTCGAATATCCCGCGCAACGCGGCGCCGATGGCGGCGCGTTGTTCGGCATCGTCGACCACCACGAAGACCCACGGCTGCGTGTTGGATCCGCTCGGGGCTTTGGCGGCGGCCTGGACCACCTTCTCGAGCAGTTCCCGTGGCACCGGTTTGTCCTGCCAGTAGCGGATCGCGCGTTGGGTGAACATCGCGTCCCACAGGTCGTCGGTGGGGTCCCGTCCAACGGGCAGGTCGGTGTCTTGTTTTTCACTCGTCATCAGATTCTCCGTGGTTTGCGTGATGCCACATCCCAGGCGACCGGAAGCTCACCGATGCCCTGGAGTACCGGCATCCGTTTCTCCGCCGTAATCTCGCCGGCGAGGCGCAGGTTGGGCAGCCGCTGCAGTACGGTTCGCAGAAAAATCTCCCCTTCCAGGCGCGCGAGCGGCGCGCCGCGACAGAAATGGGTGCCGTAGCCGAACGCCAGGTGTCGGCGGACCTTGCTCATGTCGCGATCCAGACTGAAATTCAGCGGGTCGTCGAACACGGTGGGATCCAGATTTCCGGCAGCCCAGAGCAGCATGACCTTGGTGTCTTTCGCCACGTGTATCGGACCGAGATCCACGTCTTCGTCGTTGGTGCGGAACAGACCTTGAACGGGCGCGTCGAGCCGCAGCGTTTCTTCGATCGCCATGGGAATGAGCGCGGGATCGGCCTGCAGCTTGGCAAACTCCTCCGGCTCGGTGAGCAGCCGATAGATGATGTTCGACAGCATGATGGTCGTGGTCGCGCTGCCCGCCGTCAGCAGGAAGGCGCAGAATCCAAGGATCTTCTCGTCTGACAAAAAGGTTCCGTCGGGCCCAGGCGTCGTCAGGAATCGGCAGACGATGTTGGTGGCTTCCTGATACTCGCCGGATTCCAGCTTGTTCTTGCAGTCGGCCAGGTGGTCGACGAACATCTGCTGGGTTCTCATGACCGCCTGCAGGTGTTTCGGGTCGATGTCACCGGACATCATTTCCTGCATGGCTTGCTCGCCCGGTTTCAGCATGGCCCCGACCGTGGTGAAGATGCCGTCGCGGATCCACTCGGTCTTGTCACCCTGTTCGTCGTGCAGGGGAATGCCGAGCATGGTGAAGATAACGAACAGCGGCAGGCTCACCGACAATGCGGAATGCAGATCGACCTGGCCGTCCTTGTAAAACGAATCGATGGTTTCGTCGACAAACTGCTGCATCGTCGGGATCAACGATTCGAAGTAGGCCATGGAGAAGGAACTGGCGACGATCTTGACCTCGAAGGTGTGGTCAGGCGGGTCGACGCTCACCAGCACGCCGCTCCCTTCCGGCTGGAAGGCCAGGCCTGGTCCGAATTTGCTTTTCCAGATGTCGTACTGCTTCAGGATGCTCATGATTTCCGGATGCGACGCGACGGCATAGTGGTCGCCGGCTGTGGAATGCGCGTAGGGACAACCGGACGCGTGGATCTGGGTATAGACGTCTTTGAACTGGGTCAGGAAAGGCTCCGAGTTGAAGTCCACTTCGAGGACACCGTCGAACGGGCAGGTTTTGGGTTCAGACATGTGAGAGTCCTGATTCTGCGCACGCCATGATTGAAACGTGTTACATAAATTATGTCAACGTTGCACCTGCGATGGCATAATCAGGCCGTTCCCAATTCGATGCAGGACCCCTCGGTGGATTCGCTTACCCGGACTCAGATCGAGCGCCGCGAACGCATTCTCGAGGCCGTGCGTGACACGCTGTCGAGTCATGGCTACGACGGGCTCAGCATGCGCGAACTTGCGGACAGCGCCAACGTTTCGCCCACCACGCTTTACAACCTGTTCGGCGGCAAAGACGCGTTGGTCCTGGCGGCGTTGCGGGACGTATTGGGCTTCATCGCGGACCGGGTCGAACAATCCGGGGCCACCGGCATGCAACGGTTGCTAATCGGCGCGGAGGAGGTTGGCAGACAGGTCGTTGCAACTCCCGAGTATGCTGAAGGCATGGCGCGGACGCTGTTCAACGCGGATCCCGCAGATCCGATCTGTCGATTGCTGTTGGCAGATGGTATCGAAGGCAATTGCCGGGCCCTCGTGAAAATGCAGGCGTTGGGCGAGATCCGGCGTCACGTCGACGTGGATGCCTTTGCTCGCGACCTGACCGGGCGTGGCTGGATGGTGATACTGCTGTGGATGAAAGGCTTCATTGCGCTGCGTGCCGTGCCGTTCGAACTCAAACGCAGCATCGTCGTAGCGTTGGCGGCGGCCACGACGCCCAGGCTTGCCCGTCGGATGCGAACTGAATTCGACGTGCGGACGCCTATTGCAAAGGCGTCCTGAGAGAATGAAATACGGAGGACCACCCATGATCGATCCATCGATCGGACGGAACGAAAACGAACAACTGGCGCTGACGCTGTTGAAAGCGATGGAAGACGGCAACCTCGATGAACAGCTGAAGGCGTTGTGCACCGACGACTTCGTGTGGGCGAACAGCGGGTTGCCGACGCTGCATGGGTTGGCGGAGGTGTTCGAGCAGATGGGGGCCGGTGGATTTGCCCAGCACATTCCGATCCTCGACGGTATGGTCTCATTCAGCGCAGACCTTCTGCACATCGCCAGTGCGGGCGACGTCGTGTTCACCGAACGGGTTGATCATCATTGGGACGCCCAAGGCCGCGACCTCATGACGCCGCACATCGCCGGGGTCATGGAGATTCGTGGCGGCAGGATCGCGGCACTCAGGGATTTCTATGACACCGTCTGCTACGCGCAGGTTCCGAGCGAACCCGATCCAGCCCACGCTGCCGGCTGAGTTGGACTGGAAGCGTGAGCAAGAACGTCAGCGTCTGCCTGAGCTTCGACTTTGACGCGATCTCGGTCTGGGTGGGTCCGCGGGGCACCAGGTCGCCTCCGCTGATTGCCCGCGGCGAGTTCGGCGAAGTGGGCGCGCACCGTATCCTCACGCTGCTCGAGGAGCACCAGATCCCGGGAACGTGGTTCATTCCAGGCCATACGATCGATACCTACCCGGAGGTCTGTAAACGCATCGCCGCGGCCGGCCACGAGATCGGCTACCACGGCTACTGTCACGAAGCGCCGTCGTCGAAGCGCGATGAGTACGACGAACGCGACATCCTTGAACGGTCCATCGCGTGCATCGAGCGCATCAGCGGGAAATCCCCGGTTGGGCACCGGCTTCCGGGCGGCAATCCGGGCACGCGCTGGGTGAATATGCTGTTGGAGCACGGTTTCAGTTACGACAGCTCCATGGCACCGCACGACTTCGAACCGACCTACATGCGGCTGGGCGACGTGGTGCACACCGATGGTCCGCACGAATTCGGCAGGGAGGTGGATCTGGTCATTCTGCCCTTCGACTGGATTCTCGACGACTGGCCTTATTTCAATTACGAACCCGCGGGCGGGAGGCAACGACTGCGCTCACCCAACGACGTGTATGACATCTGGGCGGCGGAGTTCGACTATCTGTACCAGAAGCTCGGCTCAGGAGTGTTCGTGCTTACGATGCACCCGCAGTGCATCGGCAAAGGCAGCCGGATGCTGATGCTCGAACGGCTCATCGCGCACATGAAGCGTCACGATGGGGTGCGCTTCCAGGCCATGGCGGATGTCGCGGATGCGTTCCGCGCCAGACAATCGTAAGTGGTGGAGGATGGCGCAATGCCGAACACCTGGGACCATGAGTACGACCTGATTGTCGTTGGTGCCGGCGCCGCGGGGATGGCGAGCGCGCTGACTGCCAGCACCGAAGGTCTGGAGGTGCTGGTCGTTGAGAAGACCGACCGCTACGGCGGCACCACGGCACTCTCCGGCGGCGTCCTGTGGATTCCCGGCAACTCTCTGATGACCCAGGCCGGCCTGGCGGATTCCGCCGAGCAGGCGCTGACCTACCTCCAACACAACATCGGCAACCGGGTCGGTGAAGCGAAGCTTGCCGCGTTCGTCGACCAGGCGCCGAGGATGCTGGATTACCTGTGCGAGCATGGCTATCTGGAGGTCGAACTGTTTGAGGGGTTCCCGGATTACCGGCCCGAGACTCCGGGCGGGGTCGACGGTGGACGCTCCGTGGAGCCCAAGGTCTTTCCCGGCAGGAAGCTCGGTGAGGTGCTTGCCGAGCTGCGTGCCCCTCGGGCGATTGCGCCGGGAGGCATCGTCGGCACCATGACCGAGCTGCGCCGGTTGGCCGCCATCCGCACGGACCCGTTGGGACTCCTGAAGGCCTGGCGGGTGTTCCCACGCAGCCTCTGGAACCGGGTGGGCAATGCCTCCTACCTTGCTAACGGTGGCGGACTGATCGCCTGGCTGCGCCATGGTCTCGACAAGCAAGGCGTGCCGCTATGGCTCGACACGCCGTTGGTCGAGCTGATCACCCAGGACGGGTCCCTCATCGGTATCCGTGTCGAGAAGGCGAGCGTAGCGAAACGCCTTCGGGCCCGGAAAGGTGTGGTGATCACCGCCGGCGGGTTCGAGCACAACCTGCAGATGCGTGAACGGTTCTTCGGCGCCGAGGCCACCGCTGATTACACGTCGGGTGCCCCGGGGAACACGGGTGACGCGATCCAGGCCGGGCTCCGCGCCGGCGCTGCCGTTGACCTCATGGACGATGCCTGGTGGGCGCCCACCTTCATGCCGCCCGGCGAGGGCCCACAGATCGTCATATTCGAACGCGCAAAACCCGGCAACATCATCGTCAACGCCGCCGGGCAACGCTTCGCCAACGAAGCCGAGCCCTACAACGAACTCGTCAAACACATGCAGGAGGCGGACCGTTCAGGCAGTCGCGCGATTCCCGCTCACCTGGTCTTCGACGCGACGTACCGCAGCAACTACCCGTTGGGCGGAATGCTTCCAGGCATCACCCCGCAACGCTACCTCGACAACGGGTTCGTGGTGCGGGCCGATACGCTGGAGGCGCTGGCGGCGGAGATCGGCGTCGATCCCGTGGGACTCGCGGCCACGGTGGAGCGATTCAATCGCATGGCGCGCGACGGCGTGGACGAAGACTTCCATCGGGGTGAAAGCGCCTTCGATCGATTCTCTGGCGACCCCGCTGTCGGGCCTAACAGCTGCCTCGCGCCCCTGGATCGCCCGCCCTTCTATGCCATGAAGCTCTATCCCGGGGACCTCGGAACCAAGGGTGGCTTGCTGACCAACGAGTACGCTCAGGTGGTCCGGGACGACGGAACCATCGTCAGCGGTTTGTATGCGGCGGGCAACAGCTCGGCGTCGGTGATGGGTAACTTCTATCCCGGGGCCGGTGGGACCATCGGGCCTGCCATGACGTTCGGGTATATCGCCGCGATGCACGCCGCGGGCCGATTACCGGCGGCCAGTCGAGGTTGATTGGCGCGAGGTCATTGACGTTGCGGAGGCGGCCGCCAGCGACGCTTTTGCGGTACTGTACCTATTCAGAGATTGGATGGTTTGGCCTCCAATGGTGAGTGCGCAGTTTCATTTTACCGAAGAGCAGGACCAGTTTCGGGACATGGTGCGGCGCTTCCTCGTCGACACCTCGCCGACCACCGAAGTTCGTCGTCTGATGCAAACCGATGCGGGCTACGACGCCGCAGTGTGGCAACGACTGGCCCGGGAACTGGGCCTCACCGGTCTCACGATTGAAGAAAAGCACGGCGGCGCCGGGTTCGGCATGGTGGACGTCTGCATTGCGATGGAAGAAATGGGACGCGCACTGCTGTGCGCGCCCTTTCTCGCGTCGTCGGTCCTGGCGGCCCATGCGATTGCGCTGGTCGCGTCCGAGGAGGATGCGGGTCGTCTGCTGCCGTCAATCGCGGCCGGTGAGGTGATTGCCACGCTCGCCATCACCGAACCCGATGGCCGTCCGGGGGTCGATGCGATCGCTCTGCCCGCAGAACGTACCGGCGATGGTTTTGTGCTGAACGGTCGCAAACACTTCGTTCTGGACGGTTGCAGCGCCGATGTTTTGCTGGTGGCCGCACGTTCGCCCGGGTCGACAGGCAGCGACGGCCTATCGCTGTTCGAGGTTGCGCCGGATGCGGCGGGTGTGACACGCCGTGCACTCACCACGCTGGATCCGACGCGCAAACAAGCCAGCATCGAATTCGATGGGGTGCAGGCCCGCCTGCTCGGACGAGTCGACGAAGCCGGCCCGGGCCTGGTGCGCACATTGGACATCGCTGCGATTGCACTGGCCAACGAAATGGTGGGTGGTGCCGCCCGGTTGCTGGAAGATACGCTCGCGTACACGAAAATCCGGATGCAGTTCGGCCGCTCCATCGCGTCCTTTCAGGCGATCAAGCACCGTTGCGCAGAAATGCTGCTGCAGGTCGAACTGGCAAAGTCGGCGGCCTACTATGCAGCCGAAGCGATGGATGCCGAAAGCGACGAGGCAACGTACCTTGCGAGCCTTGCCAAGGCGGGCGCCTCCGAAGCCTATCTGCACACGGCAATCGAGGCCATTCAGTTGCATGGCGGCATTGGTTTTACCTTTGATCAGGACACGCACCTCTGGTTCAAGCGTGCGAAGAGTTCGGAGGTGATGTTCGGTGACCCGGCATGGCACCGGGAGCGGATGATGCAAGCCCTGATCGTGAAAGAGCGGGCGTCGAGCGAGGCACAGATGGGGCAACCGGCATGAGCGAACCTTCGGAATCATCCGTGCGCGCGGACGTCAGCGGCTGGCTCGAAAGCAACTGGGATCCGGATCTGGGTCTCAACGAATGGCGTAATAAGCTGGTTGACAGCGGCTGGGGCATGCCCGAGTGGCCGACCGACTGGTTTGGGCGCGACTTTTCGGCCTCGTTAATACGGGCGGTTGAACAGGAGTTCGCGAAACAGGGTGCAATCGGTGTTGCCAGGGGAGGTATCCGGCTGCTCGCGGCCGCAACCCTGCTGGAACATGGCAGCACTGCCCACAAGGAGCAATTTCTGCGTCGGATTCTCACCGGCGAGGACAACTGGTGTCAGCTGTTCAGCGAGCCGGGCAGTGGGTCGGACCTGGCCGGTGCGACCACCCGCGCGGACCTCGATGGCGACCAATGGGTGGTGAATGGCCAGAAGCTCTGGACCACCAGTGCCCATCATGCGAACTGGGGACTGCTGCTGGCGCGCACCGATTGGGATGCACCCAAGCACGAGGGTCTGAGCTACTTCGTGATCGACATGCGCCAGCCCGGGGTGGACGTTCAGCCGCTGGCGCAGATGAATGGTCATGCGTCTTTCAATCAGGTGTTCTTCGACGATGCGGTGGTTGAACGTGGCCATTTGATCGGCGAGATCGGCAAAGGCTGGCAGGTCGCGATGACCACACTCGCTCACGAGCGGCGCCGTGCAGACGGGCTGCGCTCAGGCTATTCGGACGTCGGCGCGGATATCGAGCGGGTCGGCCGGATCTACGACGAAGAGCAGGTGGAAACGGCGACCGTGATGGAACCCTACACATGGTATCCACAACGTGCCGGGCGAGTCGATCTGGCCCTTTCCCGGGCGCTGGATTCAGGTCGCATCGAAGACCCCACCGTGCGCCAGGAGCTTGCGAAGTTGCTGATTCTTTCGAGTTCCGCTGAATGGACGGCTCGGCGCGCACGCGCCGCCCAGCAGATGGGGAAACCCCAAGGGCCCGAGGGTTCGCTGGGCAAGCTCGCCGCGAGTCACGTGGCGCGAGCCGCGGCGCGTGTACACACGCTGATCTCTGGCGCCGATGCGATGCTGGCCGGATCCGACGGGGCCGAAGATGGCATCGTTGCGGAAATTCTGTTGTCCGTCCCGGCGGTGTCAATCGCTGGCGGGACCGACGAGATTCAGCGCAACATCATTGCTGAGCGGGTGCTGCAAATGCCCAAGGAAACGCGCTTCGACAAGGGCCCGTTCCGGGACGTGCCGAAGAATGTCAGCACGCGATTAGCCGGGGAAAACGAATGAAAACTCAGCCACTGGACGGCGTCACCGTGCTCGACTTCGGCCAGGTGTACAACGGACCTTATTGTGGATTCCTGCTTGCCCAGGCGGGCGCGCGGGTCATCAAAGTGGAATCGTTGATGGGTGAAACGCTGCGCGCACGCGGAGCGAAGTCGGCGGCCAGCTATGCCTTCGCATTGCTCAACACCAACAAAGAGTGCATCACCCTGAACATCAAGACCGATGCAGGTCAGACGTTGCTGAAGCGCATGGCCGCTGAAGTGGACGTGGTGTTCGAAAACTTTGCCCCGGGTACGATGGACAAATACGGCATTGGAGCGGTGGACCTGCGCGCCCTGAACCCGCGTCTGATTTACGCATCCAGCACCGGCTATGGCGTGGCGGCGGGACCGTATCGTGACTATCTGGGCATGGACATCACGCTGCAGGCCATCGCGGGTGTCATGAGCATTACCGGCGAAGATGGCGGACCTCCGTTGAAAACGGCGGCCGCGTTCGCGGACTTCATTGCCGGGACGCATCTGTATGCGGGCATTGTCAGTGCGCTGTTTGCGCGTGAACAATCCGGGGCAGGCGCCACCGTCGATATCTCCATGCAGGATTGCGTGTTCCCGACCTTGGCGACCGCCATGGGCTCGTACTACGTTGCCGGCGAGCAAATGCCCCGGGCAGGCAATCGACATCCGGGAAGAGCCCTGGCGCCGTACAACGTATACGAAGCAACGGACGGGCACGTTGCGATCATCTGCATTCGGGAAGGCCACTGGCGCAAGCTTTGCCTGGCGATGGGTACCCCCGAACTGGCCGAGGACGAACGGTTCGTCACCACGGCCGATCGTGCGGCCCACATCGACGAGGTGGACGAGATCGTAGGGGCGTGGACCCGACGGCATACGAGGGCGGAAATATTCGCCACCGCGCAAGCGCACGGGGTCATCTGTGCACCGGTGCAGAACCTCGACGAGGTGGCGCATGACCCTCATCTGCTCGCGCGCGGATCGGTTGAAATGCGCGCGCATCCGCAGTTGGGGGAGATTGCTCAGTTGCACACGCCGCTCCGCTTTCGGGACATCGATCCTCCATCCCTGACCGATGTGCCGGCGCTCGGTCACGATACGGCGCGGGTCCTGGCTGAGCTTGCAGGGGTGGACGACGCGGAGCTCGAGCGCCTGCGGCGGGCGGACGCTGTCTAGGCGTAGAAGGTCAGTCCCGGTTCAGGAGGTTCTAATGTCCAGCGGTAAATCGGTAGCGGTGGTAATCGGCGCCACTTCGAAGTGGCAAGCGGACGGACGAAACACGCTGTTGGCGCACGGCGAACGTGTGGACGATAGTGAGCTACCCGTGTCAGCCCGATGGGGCGTGGGCGGTGCGATCGCCCAGAAGTTTGCGGCAGAAGGATTTTTCGTTGTACTCACGACGCGTAGGTTGAGCAATGCCGCGGCGCTACAGAGTGCGATTGTCGAACAAGGTCAGGATTGCACGACGGTGGAGCTCGATCTTGAATCGCAGGACTCCATCACTCGAGCCTTTGAAACTATCAGAACGGAGGCGGGTGATCCTGAGGTGGTCGTTCTGAACGCCGGTTATCTTGAAGGAAGAGACCTGCCGCCGGACAAGGAACTTCTGGAACACGTCCCGCTCGAGGTGTTTGAAACGGCCCAGCACATCGCGAGCAGGGGCCCGTTTCTGGTGGCCAAGGAAGTGCTGCCTGCGATGCGCAACAGGGGAAGCGGTTCGTTTCTCATCACAAACAATGCGGCGTCGTTACGCGGACGAAAACGGTTGACGGGTCAGTCCCTGTACTACCCGAGGGTGATGATGAGGGCCCTGGCTCAAGTGCTTACCGAAGAATATTCAGAACATGGGATTCATGTTGCGAACATCGTGGTTGACGGCTTGATCGATTCGCCGGGTACCCGCGCCTTGTCCATCGCTCAGAAGCGACCTGAGATCATCATGAATCCGGCGAGTATCGCGGACGCGTTCTACTACCTGCATAGGCAGGACAAGTCCTGCTGGACGCATGAACTGCAGCTGACACCTTATTGCACCCGACCCAGTTATTGAGGGGAAATCGCGAGGCCGAGAATCGACATTAGTATAGTTATATAAGTACTTGAATATATTCTAAATATGTCGTCGTACTGCGCTACAAAATTCGAGAGTACTCGCGTTCCCGCCTTGATCTGGAGTCAGGTCTGTACCGTCAGCATAAACCGTTGCGATTGCGGCTCGGATCCGAACGGCCGGTTCCATCAGGTCGAGGTGCTCCAGCATCATGCACGCTGACAACAGGTTGGCCGTTGGGTTGATGATCCCCTGACCGGCAATATCAGGTGCGGTGCCGTGGGCGGATTCGAAGTACGCATAGGACTCGCCGTAGCAGCCGCTCGCGGCAAGGCCCAGGCCGCCGATGAGCCCGGCCGCCGCATCCGAGAGAATGTCGCCGTAGAGATTCGGCATGACGACGACGTCGAAGCGCTGGGCCTCACGTACCAGCCGGCAGGCGAAGTCGTCGACGATGAAACACTCGAACTCGATGTCCGGGTAGTCGTCTGCCACGGCGTAGGCGATCTCGCGAAACAGACCGTCCGTCTTCGGCAGCATGTTGTACTTGGAGGTGACTGTCACGCGCCGCTGTCCCTCCCTGCTGCGTGCCAGGTCGAAGGCGAAGCGGATGACCCGTTCGCTGCCCATCTCGGTGATTACCTTAATCGCGTAACGCCCGGCACCGAGTTCCTTGACGGAGCGACGTATTGTGGTGCCGGTGGGGGCCGGGTCGGAGAGTGTTTCGAGGTCGCCCTCGGCGCGCACGTACAGGTCCTCGAGATTTTCCCGGACGATCGCGAGGTCGATGCCCTGCGGGTCGGCAAGCGGCGAACGCGCGCCGGGCAGATACACGGCAGGGCGGACGTTGGCAAATGTCTGCTTGCCCCAACGCAGATACATCAGTGCTGCGGCTGATGAACCGCTGGTCGAACCGAAAAACGTGGTATCCGCGGCGTCGATCTGCTTTTTGCTTGCGGCTGGAAAGGGCGAGCCGTGTTCGGCTTCCGCGGTTTCGCCAACACGTGGATAAACCCAGTCGATCCCGAGGTTCAATGAATCGATGAACTCGATCGTGGGGCGAACCGCTTCGGGAGACGCGTCATCTCCCTCGATGACGGCAACGTGTTTCACGGTGCTCCTACAAGCGAACCGGTTCGTCTACCTGTTCGGAGTGGCCGTCGATGTCGTAAGACATCACCACCAGGTCGCGGGGATTACCCTGCTGGTCTTCGACGTAGTCGGCCAGCAGCGCCTCCGGCACAAAACCCAGGCGCCGGAACGCGGCCTGGGCACCGCGCTGGTCGATGGTCATGTTGGCCATGAGCTTCTTCAGTCCAATCTCCCGTGCCACGTCGAAAATCTGACTGGTCAGGAACCGGCCAAGCCCCTTGGAGCGGTAACCGGGGCCGACGTTCACGCGAATCTCTCCGACGCGGCGCATCCAGCGCGCACGGTTGCGGTGTACGGTGGCGTAGCCGATGACGCCGTTTTGGTCGTAGGCCAGAAGTGATATCGAGTGGCCGGATTCGACGTTGGCCACCCACTCGTCGACCACCGCCGGATCCGTCAGGTCCAGCCGCAGGAACAGCAGATCCTCTTCCGGTAGCGCCTGGGCGAAGGCGAGTACGGCATCCCGGTCGTCGGCCGACATCAGCCGGACTTCGACCTTTTCGCCCTCCGCGAGATTCACCGTGCGAGGGAATTTCTGGGCAATGTTTTGTTCAGTCATTCGGTTGTCCTATGCTGCGCTCTCCGCATCGGCTTCGTGCTGGGCTCTGGCCGCGGCCAACAGTTCGTCGAACATGGCCTCCACTTCAGTGGCCATCAGATCCAGGTCCGGCATCAGGCGGATGTCGGACGTGAACGTCAAGATCATGTCGCCGTTGTAGCTGGTCACCACGCAACCGTAGCCGAGATTGCCACCCAGCATGAGGACGCCGAGCATTGTTGTGATCTTGTGACCGGCCAGGTATTGCTGCACCTGGACTCCGGGGACGTTGGTGCAGGTGAAGTTGAATCCGAAATTCGGTGGGCGTGGCCCTACGCTCGGCATCACCGGTAGCGGATTGTCGGCGGCCCACTTGGTCATGTCGTAGGGCGTTCCCACGGTCAGGGTCGGTGCCATCAACACCGGCGGGACCGTCGGCGCGGCCTCCTGCATCAGCGTGACAGCCTGGGCTTCCTGGGCGCCTTTGATGTGGGTCGTCTCTTCGACGACAACGCGCAACCGCTCGACGATACCCAACTGCGATGCCGGCAGCGTCGGGAAAATCGCGGAAACGCGGTTACCAAGCCCGTCCGCTTCGCTCTCGGTGCGTACGTTGACCGGGCACATCAATCTCAGCTTCTGGCCGTCGGTGCGTTCCTCGTGAGCATCGAGGTAGCGGGCGGCGCCCTCGGTCACTATGGCCAGGGCGATGTCGTTGATGGTGCCACCGAACTGTCGGCGGATCTCCCGGAACGTGGCGAAATCACGCACGAACCATTTGAGGTCTCGCTTGGGTCCGACCAACCCCGCGTTCCACGGGGCCGTCATGGCAGGCTCGGTGAAGAACTTCGACATTGCCTCCATGCCGCGTTGGATGATGCGCTGGTTCTTAGCGAAGGAACGCACCCGCTCGATCGGGTTCTCCCGGAGCATCTGTTCGGTGTTTTCCCGCATGGCCTCGGTCATCAGTTCCAGTGCAGTGGGGACGGGTGGTGGTGCCCAGGGCCCGGCCGGCGGTGGCGCCTCCGGGTGTTCCTCGAAGTCCAGCATCACCATCGACAGTTGGATAGCGGAGGCGCCGTCGACCATGGCGTGATGGATCTGCTGCAGGATCAGCGTCGTGTCCGAGAGGCCCTCGATCACGAACACGCGCCACAGTGGGCGGCTGCGATCGAGCACCTCTTCGTTGATCTCGAGCGCGAGCGCGACGCCGTCGTCCATCGTGCTCCCCGGTGGCAGTTTGCGGTGCAGGACATGGTGGTCGAGGTCGAAGTCCGGATCATCCACCCACTTCGGATGGGCCAGATTCATGGGCACGAATGCGAGTTTCTGGCGCAGCCGCTCGACCAGGTGCACGCGTCCGGCGTAGTGCTGAAAGACCGCGGCGAACGAAACGGTTCCTTCGACCACATAGATGGCCGAGGCCGACATCGGACCGCTGGCGGTCTCCGTGTACAAAAACGAGGCGTCGTGGTCCGTCAGTCGCATGGCTTCTGCCAACTGCCTGGATGGCGGGTCAAGTGTCCGACGGGGATCGTATCATGGGTCCGGGGCGTTCATCAGCATGGCCGGTAATAGGGCAGCTCGTCTTCGTCCGGGACAATGAACGCGTGCCGATGATGCACTATGCTTGATCGTCCGAGGGAGGATGACGATGGCGCTGTACGATAATCTGTTCGAACCCATCCAGGTGGGTTCGGTGGAGATCAAAAACCGTATTGTGCGCTCGCCGCACGGTACCGGGTTGGGCGGTGAAAGTCTGATCGCTTATCACGAGGCCCGCGCGCGCGGTGGGGTCGGTATGTCCACCATCGAGGCGACCGGCGTACACGCGAGCGCACCCATCGGCATACGGCTGTTCAGCGACGACTGTATGCCGTTTCTCGAGGAGATCAGCACTCGCATGCATCGCCACGGCATGAAGTTGTTCATTCAGCTCTATCATGCGGGCGCTGGCTATCCGGCCGGTGCGGGTATGCCGGTCCACTGGTCGGCAAGCCCCGTGCCGAACCCGATGGCCGGTGTCATCCCCATCGCCATGACCAAGACGATGATCGACGACGTGGTCTCAAGCTTTGCTGACGCCGCGATCCGGGTGCGCGATGCCGGGCTCGACGGAGTGGACATCCACGCCTCCAGCGGCTACCTGATTCACGAGTTTTTGTCGCCCGCACTGAACAAGCGCACCGACGAGTACGGCGGCAGTCTCGACAACCGGATGCGCTTTCTGCGCGAGGTGCTCGCGGCCGTGCGCGCTGCCGCGGGGCCGGACTTGGTGATGGGCGTGCGCCTGCCGAACGAAGACTACGTACCCGGCGGTCTCACGGCGAAGGACAACGCTCAGATCGCCCAGTCCGTGGACCCGCTCGTGGACTACGTGTCGCTGCACATGGGTGCGTACTGGCGGTTTCACAAACTGATTGCGCCGGCCGATGATCCGCTCGGCGCCGAGATGGCCGCCAACGCCGAAATCACGCCACTGCTCAGCAAACCGACCATGGTGGTGGGGCGCATCATGACGCTCGATCATGCGAGTGCGATCGTCGCCAGTGGTGAAGCCGACATGGTCTCGATGGTGCGCGCACTGATTGCCGATCCGGAGTTGGTGAACAAGGCGCGGGCCCGTGAGGAACACAGAATCCGGCCGTGCATCGGTTCGAACATGGGCTGCGTCGGTCAGCTGATGACCAATGGGCGCATCAGTTGCGTGGTCAACGCCACCGCTGCGAAGGAAGATCGCATCACCATCGAGCCCGAAGACCGGGTCTCCGAAGCAAAACATATTCTGGTGGTCGGCGGGGGGCCAGCGGGTCTGGAGTTTTCCCGCGCTGCGGCACTGCGCGGGCACCGCGTGGAATTGCACGAAGCAATGAAGGTGCTCGGTGGTCAGGTGGTAATGGCCGCGTCTGCGCCGCACCGGGGCGATATCGGCGCCATCGTGTCCTGGTTGGCTGAAGAGGTCGAGACGCTTGGCGTCGACGTGCATCTAAATTCGTACATCGACGAAGCCGCGGTCGCGCGTATCGCCCCCGATGAAATCGTGTTGGCGACGGGTAGCCAGCCACGCCGCGACGGCATGCAACAGTCACGGCCGGCTGAATCACTTGCCGGGTTTGGGCTGCCGCATGTCTATTCCTCCTGGGACGTGCTCGGTTTTGGTGACGTGGTGGCGCTCGAAGGCCCCGCGGTGGTGTTTGACGACACCGGCTCGTTCGAAGCAATCTCGGTGGCGGATGTCCTGCTGGAGCAAGGTCTCAAAGTGACGATGGTGTCGCGCCACGACTCGATTGGTGCGACCTTGCCGTATCCTCCGGTCACCGCGGGTGCCGCTCGCGAACGACTCTACTCGGGGGACTTCGACTTCGTGGGCGGACACTATCTGCGCGCGATCGAGGCAGACGCTGTGAAGGTGGGTGTTCTGTTCACCGAACGCGAACGCTCGCTGCCGGCGAATACGGTGGTGTTCGTGGGGCACAACGAACCGAACCGGGAATTGTGGGAGTCGTTGCAGGGCAACGCGCCGGCCACCCACATCATTGGCGACGTCTGCGGCCGCAGCAGCATCATGACGGCGATTCACGCGGGCGCGGAGCTGGGCAGGCGGATCTGAATGGAGTACTTCGCGAACTTTCCGGCGGGCACCGACGCCGCACCCGACGAGTGGGCGAAGGCGAAGGAGTCTGAGGGGTGGCACGGTATCTGCGCCAGTGACCACCTGTGGGTGGGGACGACGCGGTATCCCCACGTATTCGTTGCGGCAACGCAAATGGCCTGCGCGACGCAACACATCCGGGTCACCACCTCGTTCTGCAACAACCTGTTTCGCTCGCCTGTCGAGTTCGCGCAGGCAGCCCTTGCACTGCAGGCGGCGTGCGACGGCCGATTCGAGGCCGGTTTAGGTGCCGGTTGGGCGCGCGATGAAATCGAAGCGATCGGCCAGACCTACCCGGACGGGCCCACCCGTGTGTCCATGTATATCGAGGCGTTGCGGATCGTGCGGCAACTTCTGGCCACGGGACAATGCCAGCTTCGGGGCGAGCACTACCAGGTGGAAATTACGGGTGAGAATCGTCTGGCGCTGGTCACGGACCAACCGCCGCCGCTCATCGCCTCGGCCGGTGGGCCCCGGGCGCTGCGCGAGGTGACTCCTCTGGTCGATCGGGTGGAGATCAAGGCCAGTGCGCGATCGACGCGTATGGGCCACATCGACCTTGACGTCATGGCGAGTGTCACCGAAGAAGAGGTGCAACGAAGCGTCGAACGGGTAAGAACGGTGAGCGACACCGTGCCGATCGGGATATTCCTGCTGATGGGTGTGGGTGATGACCCGGGGGTGCAAGGCATGAAGGCCGCGCTGGGTGGAGGTTATCTGTCCCGGTTTTTTGGTGAGGCCACGGAGGTCCGCGAGTCGCTTGCCGAACTGGAGACGATGGGCATCGATCGGGTTCAGTTGACGGAAGCTGTGCCCGGGGCACACGACGCGCTTGCACCCTCTTTATTCTGAAGAGAGTTTGCTCTGAGGAAACCAATGATGGCCGAGTCGAACGAACAAATCATGCTGGACGCGGTCGATCGCTTCCTCGAAAAGGAAGTACGGCCCGTTGCAAAGGCGCTCGAATTAGCAGACGAGTACCCGACCGATATTGTCGAGAAGATGAAGGTCCTCGGCTTGTTCGGCGCCACCGTCACGGAACAGTACGGGGGGCTGGGGTTGTCTGCGGGCATCTATGCCCACATTGTCGAACGCGTGAGCGCGGTATGGATGTCGATATCGGGAATCTTCAACAGCCACCTCATCATGTGTGCGGCGATCGAGAAGTTCGCCACCGAGGACCAGAAGGAACGATTTTTGCCACGCCTCGCCCGCGGCGAATTGCGCGGTGGCATTGCCCTGACGGAACCCGATTGTGGTACGGATCTGCAAGCCGTGCGCACGCGTGCCAAGCGGGAGAACGACCACTACGTGATCAATGGCACCAAGCAATGGATCACCAATGCGGTGGAGGGCAACGTGCTGCTCGTGCTGGTGAAAACCGATCCCGACACCGAACCGCGTCATCGGGGAATGAGTTTGCTGGTGGTGGAGAAAGCCAGCGGTTACCGCGCCTTCAAGCTGCAGAAGCTCGGCTATCGTGGAGTGGACACGGCTGAAGTGCAGTTCGATGACGTGCACGTACCGGTAGATAACCTCGTGGGCATCACCGAGGGACGTGGACTGCAACAGATACTGTCGGGGCTGGCACTGGGTCGCATCAACGTAGCGGCGCGTGGCGTGGGGGTCGCCCGGGCGTCACTCGATGCCTCCGTGCGATACGCCCAGCAGCGCAAGACGTTTGGTCAACCGATATGCGAGCATCAGGCAATCCAGATTAAGCTTGCCGATATGGCCACCCGCGTGGAGGCTGCGCGCTTGCTCACCGATTGGGCCGCCGCGACGTACGATTCCGGTGAACGCTGCGATCTGGAAGCGGGCATGGCAAAATTGTTTGCGAGTGAAGCGGCCGTCGAGAACTCGATGGAGGCATTGCGAATCCATGGTGCGTACGGATACTCGCCCGACAACGAGGTCGAGCGTTACTATCGCGACGCACCGCTGCTGGTGATAGGCGAAGGAACCAACGAACTGCAGCGGATCATCATCGCGCGGCAGTTGATCGAGCGGAATCCCGCGTAACTCACGAATCTTAGAACTGGAGAGAACTATGAGTGCTGTGACTAACGAACAAGCAGAGGTCGATCGGCTGCCGCTGGAAGAAATTGACGTCAGCCAGCCGTCGCTGTTCGCCGAGGATACGTGGCGACCCTGGTTCGCGCGGCTGCGTCGTGAGGCGCCGGTGCACTATCTGGAAGACAGCGTTAACGGTGCCTTCTGGTCGGTCACGAGCCACAAGCTGATCAAGGAGGTCGATGCGAATCACGAGGTGTTCTCCTCGGAAGCAGGGGGTATCTCGATCATCGACGGGCCGCCTGAGGGCACGCCCGAGGGATCGCTTGAGTCCGAAGAAGGCATCGATAACTTCATTGCGATGGATCCACCCCGTCATGGCGGACAACGCAACACGGTCTCGCCGGCGGTAGCGCCGCGGAACCTGGCTAACATCGAACCACTGATTCGCGAGCGGGTCATCGACATTCTGGAAAATCTGCCCGTGGGTGAGACGTTCGACTGGGTTGACCGCGTGTCGATCGAGCTCACCGCGCGAATGTTGGCGACGTTGTTCGACTTTCCCTACGAAGACCGTCGCAAGCTGGTTTACTGGTCGGACATCACCACCGCTGTGCCGCAGGTGACGGGTGATACCGGCATGGATATGGAACAACGCCACGCCGGGCTGATGGAGTGTGCCGGAGCGTTCTATCAGCTCTGGGCTGAACGGGCGGCGCAGCCGCCGAAGTTCGATCTGATCTCCATGCTCGCGCACGGTGAAGCCACGAAAAACATGAACGAGGACCCCAAGCTGTTTCTCGGCACCATTCTGCTGCTGATCGTGGGGGGCAACGATACGACGCGCAACAGCATCAGCGGCGGGGTAGTGGCACTGAACGAATACCCGGACGAGTACCAGAAGCTGCGCGACGATCCGTCGCTCATTCCGAACATGGTGTCGGAGATCGTCCGTTGGCAGACGCCGGTGATTCACATGCGTAGAACGGCGCTTCGAGACTTCGAGTTGGGCGGCAAGAACATTCGCGAAGGTGACAAAGTGGTGATGTGGTACCTGTCGGGTAACCGCGACGAGGGTGTGTTTCCAGATGCGGACCGATTGATGGTCGACCGCCCGAACGCGCGCCACCATGTGTCCTTCGGATTCGGGATTCACCGCTGCATGGGCAATCGCCTGGCCGAGATGCAGCTGCGGGTTCTCTGGGAAGAAATCATGCAGCGCTTCGATAAGGTCGAGCTGGTCGGCGACGTGGTTCGGCTGCCGAATAACTTCATCCGTGGTGTCAAAGAAGTGCCCGTCCGGTTGACCGCGCGCTAGCCTGGAGAGGTTTGGATGTTGAAAGCGGTACCACTGGGCGAGCACAGCGGCCTGCGCGTGTCGCAACTGTGTCTTGGCACGATGAACTTTGGCGAACCGGGACGGGGCCATCAGGGCGATTGGACGCTCGGGATCGATGATGCGGAACCCATCTTCAAGGCGGCGATCGAGCACGGCCTGTTCTACTTTGATTGCGCGGACATCTACGGCGTCGGGGCGTCGGAAAGCGTCGTCGGTGAACTGCTGAACAAGCTGTTGAAGCGCGATGAGTATGTACTGACCACGAAAGTGTCCATGCCGATGGGCCGCGGCGCCAACCAGGGTGGTCTGTCGCGCAAGCACGTCATGGAAGGCGTCGATCGATCGCTGCAGCGTCTGGGGCACGACTACGTCGATCAACTGATTATTCATCGCCATCCACATGAGATACCAGGTCAGGCCAGGACGCCGATCGAAGAAACAATGGAAGCGCTACACGATGTGGTGAAGGCAGGCAAGGCACTCTATCTGGGTGCATCCTCGATGTTCGCCTGGCAGTTCGCGGAACTGCAGATGACGGCTGAGCAGAACGGCTGGACGAAGTTCATCTCCATGCAGAATCACTACAACCTGATCTATCGTGAGGAAGAGCGCGAGATGAATCCATACTGCGTCGCCAACGGCGTTGCATTGACGCCCTGGTCGCCGCTGGCCAGGGGCATTCTTGCGGGTGCGTATCGAGGCGGCTTCGACAAAGGTTCCACAGCGCGCTCACAAGGCCAGGACCGCAATCGAACCGAGAGTCTCTACCGGGGCGATATGGATTTCGAAATAGCCGGTCGGGTCGTCGAGGTGGCTGAAAAGTACGGCAAGCAACCGGCTCAGATCGCGATCGCCTGGCTGCTCGGCAAGCCGGGCGTGGTTTGTCCCGTAGTCGGGGTCTCGACGGTGGAGCAGCTCCACGGCCTGGTGGATGCGGC
>Ga0114950_10000292_pt1 | contig 32872 bp, 27 predicted proteins | sample N075metaG_FD_83503 | JGI IMG/M metagenome (GOLD analysis project Ga0114950, IMG submission 83503) | Deep subsurface microbial communities from Kermadec Trench to uncover new lineages of life (NeLLi) - N075 metaG | ecosystem: Environmental > Aquatic > Marine > Ocean trench > Sediment | place...
ATGCACCCACCGGACCGACCTTGTCGAGGTTAGTCAGATTCTCAAAGCCGAGAACGTTATGCCTAGCTGCAATCTGGTGAACGATGAAGTCCGTTGAAGGGCCGTGGTCAATTGAAGCCGTATCGATGCCGATAGCGATGACAGATCGATTCTCGACCAACAATTTTACAGCAAGAAAGGGGTCAGAGCACTTTTATATGAACCCTTTCATGCTGACGTGCGTCTGGATTCGTTTGGGCGCAGCCGGCGGCTGCCACCTCGCCCAGAAAGTGGGCTGCGGGATCAACCTTACTTAGAGGGGCGGCAAGCCCCCGGAGGCTTGCCGATGGTTTTACGAAAGGCCTTGCGAAAGGCCGGTTCTGACTCGTAACCGCAGCGCTCTGCTATTTCCGCAAGGGACAATGAACCCGATTGCAACAGCGCAGTTGTTTAAGAGGATAATACATCAGAAGAGTTTTGACCGGAGTTGGCCGGATGGAGCGAAATCAGTACTCTAGAATTACAATACCAATATGTCCGGTATGCTACTCAATAGCTGACATTGGTTAGAGATTGAGCGGAAGACAAGAACGGGTAAAGAGTAACTAGTGCTTGCACGAAAACACTCCAACTCTTTGAAATATAACAATTATTCGTGTGTTTTTAGTGCCGAAAAAGTTATAATTCCTCACCTGGATGGTCAGAAATCCCTTGTAATATGCATTTTTAACCAAGGTAGCCCCTAAACTTCGCGAGTTTTTCTATGAGAACCGTTAAACAACCGCAGTCAAAATTTGGACAAGTGAATATAGCCGATATTCAATTTAATCCACGTTCTAGAGATGACATTCCGGCAGTGTTAAAAGGCTTGCAATATATTTATATCAATCACGACCTGCGTGAGAAAGTGTTTGCTGTTCCAGCGACCTCACAGAGCGGCGATGTACGCCAGGATACCGGCAGGCCGGGAATGGAATTGTGGAAAGTCTTTGTCCTCGGGGCGCTGAAACTGGCACTCGGCTGTGACTATGATCGTCTGCAAGAACTGGCCAATCAACATAACACCTTACGTCAGATGCTCGGCCATTCGGATTGGGAAGAGAATCAGCAATATGGCTTACAAACACTGATCGACAACATCTCAAAATTAAAAATTGAGACGCTGCTGGAAGTCAATCAACTGGTGGTCGAGGCGGGTCATGAACTGGTAAAAAAAAGTCTTCCGAGCGCATCTTAAAAGGCCGCTGTGATTCCTTTGTGGTTGAAACTGATGTGCATTATCCCACCGATACTAACCTCCTGTGGGACGCTTTAAGAAAGCTAATACGGGAGGTGGGTCGCGGCTGTGAAAAGCATGGCATTGCGGGTTGGCGTCAATATCGCCTCAATTGCAGGCAAGTGAAGCGGCTGTTTCGACACAGTCAGAAGATTCGCTATTCAACGTCAAAGGATGAAGTTAAACGGGCGGAGAAAAATCAGCAGTTTCGAACGACCTACAGCGCCTATCTGGACGCAGCACGGTCTTATGTTGTCAAGGCCAAACAAACCCTACCGAGGATAGAGAGCCAGGGAGATATTGTCTCGGGGCTACTGATAACAGGGTGGATCGAGGATGCTGAACGTCAAATTGACCAAATTGAGCGACGTGTATTGCAGGGGGAAGTCATCCCTCATGAGGAAAAGGTGTTCTCTATTTTTGAACGACATACGGAATGGATCAGCAAAGGTAAAGCGGGGGTCCCGGTAGAGTTGGGGGTCCGGGTGTGTGTTCTGGAAGATCAATACCAGTTTATTCTGCAGCACCAGGTGATGTGGCATGAGACCGATGACAAGGTCGCGGTGTTGATGGTAGAGCAAGCCAGGCAGCGATACCCTGAGTTGAAGCAATGTAGTTTTGATAAAGGATTTTATAGCCCGGCGAATCAGCAGTTGCTGGCGAACATACTCGAACATGTCACCTTGCCAAAAAAGGGCCGCTGGTCAGCGGCAGACAAAGTACGTGAAAGCAGCGACACTTTCCGCAAAGCACGCATTCAGCATCCAGCGATTGAATCGTGCATCAACAACCTTGAGCAACGTGGACTGGATCGTTGTCGATCTCATGGCCGGGATGGTTTTGAACGCTATGTTGCGTTATCAGTGGTAGCGTGTAATCTGCATCGCGTTGGACTGGTCTTACAACGCAGAGAAAGAGCGAAGTTGGAGAGAGCCTTGCGCAAGCGTAAAAAACTCGCTGCCTAAAGCCCAGCTCTTAATATGACTTGACCCCACCCTGGTGGGATACTATTTTCCTGAAATCTGATTTCGGATACAAAACCCGTAATCGCGACATATTATTATTGTTAGTATGAACAAATATAATGGTTAACCCCCGAGAGGACGACTGGAATCGGTAAAAAAATGATCCAGCTATCAATATTCTGAGGTTTTCGGCCGGGCACTAACTATGCTGTATCTCGACTCAGGCACCCGTGGGCAGTTCTTATCTTACTGAAATGCAATGGCTCGTCTGTAGGAGATTTGCCATAATTCTTGTGAGAGTATTGCCTCTGTAGAGAGCGTTGTGGGGTGTACGGATAATGGACACCATGGGAAGCATCGATATCCCTGCGGGCACAAACGCAACGATCCCTCGATAACTAAGATTGGTGAGGAGCGAGTTTCCAGGGAATTGATTCGGACCCTGGGAATAGTCAAACGTTCGGCGGCGATTGTGAACCACCAACTGAACATCAGTAATTAGGGCAACAGATGATCCCGCCACCGGGACGAGGCTTCTGCGACCGACAAATAACTATGATTCAGTTGTGATGATCAGTCCTTCTTGCTCTTCTTGCTCTTCCTGCTTTTCACTCTTTCGAGCTCGAAAGTCGCAATGAATTCACCTGTGGCGCCAAACTGGGAAAAATCGAACCCTGTCGCCTGACCGCGCACCCCGCGAAAGTCGCCAGTTCCCCCAACGACAGCGCGAGGGCCGTCGTCTTCGAATCCTTGAACCTGAATCTTGCCGCGGTCAAAAAGATGATACTCCTGGGACACAGGTCCTACTGCCTGCTCCGGGCCAATAAGCCAGCCCCAGCAGTGAAACTTGCCGATAGGAGTGCAATCATCATCAAGAAGGTCCAGCTCTTCGCAGATATCGCCGCTGACGTGGAACGCTGCCCCTCCAGGACCGGTACTGGCGATAGTTGTGTCGAAATCCGCACCCATATTGGTGTTGACACGGAGTACCAGTTTGCTTTTTTTTGCTACCGCCTCCCCTATCACCAATCCACCGAGCAGAACCATGCCAAGTGTCATAACCAGAAGTTTTCTAAACATAGCCGTCTCCTTAATTCCAAGGTGCTGCAGCCTAGTCCGATTACTCACAAGATGACATTCCTATTACTGTTTAATAAGCAATGAATCTGACGGGTGTGTCCCTTAGATGAAATGAGTCTGAAGAAAAATCAGGGTTCGTCCATGATGGAAGAAAATGCTTGTTTGGACTTGTTACTCTAAACCGCATCGAAGGTCACTACGGAATTCGTCGTGAACGAAAGCTGGCAGAAAACCGCTGTAGTTCCGGAAGAAAAAGCCGCGTATCTTTTATGAGGAAGTGTAAGAAATAGATATTAAACCCAGGGCCCTCTGTCCATTGTTCCAGGGAAAATGCCCCCAAGGGCTCTCAGCGAAGGCTGGTTGGGTATACAGGCTGTATCTATGTACACGAAATGTAGATGTGTAAGAATGAACAACTGCCATGGATATCCCAGACGAAACCGGCTTGTACTGGTTAAACCATACAACTGAACGCACAAAGCGGGCTAAGGGTTACTCATTGCCATTCGTTAATCACTATCGTTAAATTACTTCATGACGATTAAAGCCGAAGAGATAACGACGTGGTCAGAGTTAGCCGAGCTTGCCGAAGAGTACAGCACTGATGAGTGGATCTTCCGAGGCGTCGACAATGCGAATCACCAGTTGCTACCGGCAATCGGTCGGTCGGGTAGTCGAAAAGACATAAGCTCTGGAAAAGTGCTTCCCTTCGAAGAGAAAAAAGAACTTGAAATGCTCTCGTAATTTCAACGCGAAGCGCGTCCACATACCGTTTCCCTTACTACTCCTGCGCACATAAGTTACGACTGGGATCTACGTGCTCTCGCACAACATCATGGGCTTAAAACTCGTATGCTTGACTGGTCTCAAAGCCCCCTGATTGCCGCATTTTTTGCGCTTGAATCATCTGGGATAATAAACGGTAGCCCGCAAAATCTTGTTTACCGCTCAGGCTTGCGCTTAACCGTGCTGGTATCAATCGTGCATCGCTATTTCCTGATCTCGATGGAATCGCAGAGAACATCAACTGGCTACACAAATGGGGAATTCGATAATAAATTCTTTGTTCCTCACCAACGCAACAATTCAGTTTTACGCGGACCACGGCACTTAAAAGCAGTAGACATTTGAGATTGGAAGTGGCTATCCTGTGGGTTGATAGGAACAGTAGTGGGCGTAACAGATGGTGACACCCTGAAACTCCTTGTTGATAACCAGCAATACAAGATTCGATTAGCTGAGATTGATACACCAGAAAAAGGACAGCCATGGGGAAAGAATGCCACTAAGGCACTCTCCGAGAAAGTATTCCGAGAGGAAGTCAGAATTGGTGTGATAGATACTGATCGGTACGGCCGCCTGATCGGAAGAATCTGGCTGGATGGAAGAGACATAAATCGGGAACTGGTAGCAGAGGGCCATGCCTGGGTGTACCGGCGATACATGACAGACCATAGCTTGTTAGAAGATGAAGAATCAGCAAGGTCAAATCAGATAGGACTCTGGAGTCTGGACAATCCGATACCACCTTGGGACTGGAGGCGTGGAGGTAGGGCTATCGTAATGCCAGGGAGCCTGAATCCTGACTGCGGAGCCAAGCGTTACTGCCGTGAGATGAGGAGTTGTGAAGAAGCCATGTTCTATTTAACTGAATGCGGGCTATCCCGGCTTGATGGTGATTCGGATGGGGTGCCTTGTGAATCTATTTGTAGGTGAGTGAAATGTTCTTTTAACTGGGCGAATGGTATCTAGGGCGTAGCCTCGCCACTTGCAAACCGGAATTGGCCAGATTTCAGGAGTACGATATAGCTATTTGAGATTGAGAGTAGCTATGCTGTGAAAATGGAAAGGGGGATTCGCTAATATGAAAGTTAACATATTCTACTCTTGGCAGTCTGATGTCAGAGCAGCGGCGAATCGGAGCTTTATTCAGGTTGCGCTTGAGGCTGCCGTCAAGGAGATTCGCGATGACGATTCAATTACTGTTTCGCCAGTGGTTGATCGAGATATGCTCGGCACACCTGGGTCACCAGATATCGGTACAACGATACTGCGGAAAATCGAGAACAGCGCTGTGTTCATTGCGGATGTAACCATAGTTGGTGAATACAAAGACAAGCGTTACACGCCAAATCCAAATGTGATGTTAGAAGTTGGATATGCGATTAAATCCCTTGGCGAAAGTCGACTGATCTTGGTGCAAAATGTTGCGCTCGGTGGGCCTGAGCTCCTACCGTTCGATTTGAGACAGAAACACATTTTACGTTACAGCTTCCCCACCTGATATTAGTGAACGTGCAGACGAACGGCGTTTGTTGCAGGTACAACTAAGGGAAGCTCTGATACTAATTCTCGATGAACTCGAAAATCCGATTATTTCTACGTACCCAGTAGAGCTCGCTATCAGACATTTTCAGAAAAACAGCAATCCTGCCGAAGACGAACACCACTATCGGCTCGAGGCTAGGATCAAGAATATAGGGACAATACCCATATCGGAATGGCATCTCGACCTCAAGATCCCAACAATCTTGTGCGAACCTGATGTGGCTCAACATCTCCGTGTTCGAGATCGTAGTGACAGACTCACAACGTTACTTCGCGCAACGAATGAAACTCATCCGGGTGTCATATATCCTGGCGACACGACAAAACCGTTGACGGTAGATTATAGAATGAATAGTGGCATATTTAAAAACAAGGGAATTCTCGACCAAATTCTAACTGCAGAAGCCCATGTACATGGAGAATTTTCGGCTAGAGATACAAAGTACATTGGCAGCATTACCAACTATTGAGTTCGGGGTTCCTTCCTTGTGACTGATGCCCAGATTCAAGTGTGCGGAGTCGCCATCCCTCCATTTTTCGTGTGGCTGGTGTACCTAGAGGTGTACGTAGAAATAAAAACTTCATATATATTCTTTTAAATTCAAGTAGTTATCTCATTTCAATGGCGGAAGAGGTAGGAGTCGAACCCACCAGCCACCTCAACAGCAGCTCAACGGCTTTGAAGGCCGCACGCTCCACCGGGAGCGACGCTCTTCCGCCGGTAATGATATCAAAATGGTAGGGAAGCGCTACCGACTTATTAATTTAGCGGGTTCGACGATTGGCATTGGCTTCAATCATCTGGAGCAACTGGCTGATGGCATCGGGGAACTTCATCTTCCAGGCATCCCCTTCTCTTATGATGGTGTAGACCCGAATAGCGGTTGCTGACTTATCACCCTGGGACATGCTGACCCTTGCAAGATAGTGAACAGTGTCGGCGCCTTCATCGATACGGCCTAATACATCCTGGCCTTTCACAACAAAATTCTGGCTGGTGGCAGCATACAGAATCTGTTCCGCCAACTTGTGTAGATAGAAATCCGCAGATGTCTTCCTGACCTGATTTAACGTCACCTTCTTGCCAAAGATTCGTTTCTGCAAGTCAGAACGGCCCGTCCGGGTTTGCGCCCGGATGGCATTGACCATTAATTCCTGTAGCCCCGCCATGCTCTCGGAATCCATCAGGTTACCGAGGTTCTCAAAATTCTGGCTGGTGACTATTGTGAAATATTGCTGCAGAATCTCTTCAGGTTCGTCAGCCGAGATGCCAAAACTGATTGAAAGACTGGCCAGTATGATGATGATACGTTGCATGAAGATACCTTCTTATAATCGAGGATAGTTGCGTACAGGGTTACTAATGTTGCTGGTTCCCGGGGTACGGCGATTAGTTTGATAGTTTACATTGTTTTTGCAGCAAATCCCCGTCCGCGTACCACGCCAGGTTGCCTGTCAAAAATCATTCCGTTGAAAAGCACCAGGCAGGGGATCTTACAACGGCGGCTAGAGATATCTCCCTTCGGTCAACCTTGAAGCCGTCAGGGGGCTTGCATGTCTCATGTCCCTGAAGACATCATTAATTGATATCCCCTGGCGGAGCCAAGGGTGGGATTTACTGTGCCGACGGACCCGATGTAGAAGTTGCGATCACACTTTCTGAAATACCAGAAGTTGATTGTTAGCAGGCATGGGAATATCACGCAACAGTGACATGTTCGCGTCCATCGCCAGTTGTTTTACACATTCATAATCTCTGATGCCGCTTGCGGGGTCCCTGCTCTTCAGCCAGAGATCAAATTTTGCGTTACTTTCCGTGGTGAACTCACCGCTGTATTTAAACGGCCCGTATAGAACGAGCATACCGGCAGGTTTTAAGATCTTGCCGACACCTTTGATGAGGTTCCGGGCATGACTTGCAGACATGATATGCAAGGCATTGGCAGAGAAAACATATCCCATTTCACTCACTGGCCAGACATCCTCTGCAACATCCAGCACCAGGGGTTTAAGGACATTAGCCCCGGCCAGTTCGTCTATATTCAGCTCCAACTCGGGAAAATATTCCCCTCTGTCAGATGGTTGCCAGGTCAGGTGATTCAGGTTGTTGGCAAAATACACGGCATGTTGACCCGATCCGCTGCCGATTTCCAGTACAACGCCCGGGCGCTGAAACAAATCTTCAAGTTCCGAGAGAATATGCTGCTTGTTATTTTCAGCGCTTTGCGAGTAGTTAACGAAATTTTTCCGTGATTCACTCAAGACCTTCTCCACTAAAGAATATTTCTTGATTTTCCGACGTGACGGAACCGATAACCCGGGCCGCTTTATATCCCGCATCATTCAGGGCATTAACACAGTTGCTTGCATTTTCAGATGGTATCGACACCAGCAAGCCGCCGGATGTTTGCGGATCAAATAACAATTCAAATGAAGCGTGGGTTATCTCTTTAATCGGTGAAACTGCTGCACGGTTACCTTCATGCAAGGTACTTGTGATGCCGTGCCTGGCAATGACTTCCTTCGCACCATCCATAATGGGTATTGCATCCAGATCGAGTGTCGCGCCGCAGCCGGAGGCTTTTATCATCTCGCTGAGGTGCCCCGCCAATCCGAACCCGGTTACATCTGTACACCCGGATGCGTTATTTTCACGAATGATGTTGAGCGCCTGCCGGTTCGACTGTTTCATTGTCGCCAGTGCCTTGTTGATCCAGGTCCCTTTGGCCTGGTGTTGCATATCTGCAGCGAATAGCACACCGGTGCCGAGAGGTTTCGTCAAAATAAGCGCATCCCCATTTCGCATGCCGGATTTGTTCAGCAGATCCTGCTCAACAACAATGCCGTTAACGGCAAACCCAAGACTCAATTCCATTCCCTCACTGGTGTGACCGCCGACCAGTTCCACACCATCTTCTTCAAGCTGCCTGAGTGCACCGGACAGGAGTTGACGCAACAAATTCTTGGTAATATTCGGCGTTGCAAAAGGTACAGTAACAACTGCCAACGCTGTTACAGGCGTACCGCCCATTGCATAAATATCACTCAGCGCATGGGTAACCGAGATCTGTGCAAAAAGGTATGGGTCATCAATAAAGCTGCGGAATGAATCGATGGTGTGCAACATCAAGTTTCCCGGTGGAACTTCATATACAGCGGCATCGTCCCGTGGTCGGCCATCTTGATTCGCCACGCCCAGTTCATCAAGTACGTCTATCAGCAATTCCGCACTGACTTTTGAGCCACAACCACCACATTGCATTTGCTCATCGAACACATTCAGCAGCCCTCCCGGTCTGGCGACTTCCATCGTTGGTAATGCCGAGAATCGCTTCATAAATCGTTGATCAATCCAGTTTTTCCAGCGCCAGACCCAGGACCCTTTAACGCTACGGCCACTACGGTGCGCAACGGCGGACTTGTCCCCGGTCGAAATAAGTGACAGGAATTCTGACTGCGGTTTAAACGGTTTTGCAGGCTTTCCAAGTAACAGGCGGCGCAAATTTTCTGCCAGCGGCGGTCCTTGTCTCACCGCGTAGACGCCGGCTTTTGGCCGCGGGTACTTAACCACACTGGCAATATCGCCAACAGCAAAGACATTGGAATGGCTGGTGGATTGCAGCGTGTCCTGGACCTCGATAAACCCTGAATCGGTTAGTTTCAATCCCGTTTCGGACAACCAGGCTTGCGGGGAAGCAGCAGTCACCCAGAAAATCTCATCAAGTGGTACTTCTTCATTCTTTTCCGAATACAGCGTTTTATTTTCGATTTTTTTGACCCTGAAATCCGGCCAAACCCGTATGTGACGATTCTCCAGGGTATCCAGGAATATTTGTTGCACGCCAGGCGTATATTCTTTCAATATTGTGGGCCCATCGTGGAACAGGTGGTAATTCGGCAGGTCACTTCTGCCATTATCCGCCAACTCTTTCTGTAAGCGGTGATGAACCGCGAGACAGAGTTCAACCCCACCCGCACCTGCACCGACAAATCCAACCTCCCGGACCTTGTTCGATAAGATTCGCCCGAGGAATGCATCCCACCGATCCAGGAACTGGTCAATAGGTTTGACCGGAATAACACTTTCCCGTGCACCGGGCACGTCATCTACAGATGGTGTGATGCCAATATCGAAGGACACCAGGTCATAACTCAAATCTGGCCGGCCTTCACATTGGATGGTCTGTTTATCAGGGTCCAACCCCGTCACCCTGTTCTGGAAAAACCGGGCGCCTGCAAACCGGCATAGTGGAATAAGGTCGATGTGAATATCATCTTCCTCGTAGTGACCGGCTACGACACCGGGCAACATACCTGAATAAGGCGTTTTCTCTGACGGGCTAATGAGGGTGATTTGTAAACCCGGTATTGGACCCATGCCCAACATTCGCAGGACAAGCACATGGCTGTGTCCGCCGCCAATGAGCACGAGTTCCTTTGCTATGGGTGACGCTTGCATCTATTTAGGCTGCGCCGGTTCGATTTTTCAGGAATTCACCAAATTTGGCGATTGCAATTTTGCCTTCGGGAATCCTTCCGGCAAACACCTGGAATACATGCGGCATTTTCGGCCAGATTTCGAGTACGGCATCACCACCTGCTTGCTTGACCTTATGCACCAGTCTTTCTGCGTCGCTCAACAAAATCTCCGTACTACCGACGTGGACGAGCATTGCCGGTAGACCAGATAAATCGGCAAACAAAGGGGAAGCCAGGGGCGCTTTCCGATCGAGAGACCCCACGTATAAATCGGCAAAATTATCCAGCGCCAGCCTGGATAACATGGGATCAGCTTTTTCATTTGCATCAACACTATCACCGCTACCGGACAAATCGACCCAGGGTGAAAGTAATATTGCACCAGCGGGTTGTGCGATACCAAGATTCTTGAGGTTCACCATTGTGGCAACGGCCAGGCCGCCGCCCGCTGAATCACCACCTATGGCAACCTTTCCCGGTTTGAACCCCTCATCCAACAGCCAGCGATAGCAAGCGGTGGCATCATCCACCGCCGTGGGAAACCTGTTTTCCGGCGCCAGCCGGTAGGCGACATTCAGCACTTTCATTCCCGACGCTTCGGACAACCGCCAGGCAAGATCCCGATGGCTATCAAGATCACCGAATACATAGCCACCACCGTGCAGGTACATCAGTACGCGATGTGAATCCACACCTCCACAGAATACCCACTCACAATCCAGGCCACCGATTGTCAGGCTTTCAACATTAACCTCTTTAGGAATTTTAGGCGTCAGAGCAGTGGCGCCCGCCATCCTCTCCCGGAATGCAGGGACGTCTTCAGCAATATGATCAAACTGTCCCTTGATGGTTCTTCGCATCAGGAAACTGATGGCTTTCGCTCTAATACTCATGTTCTTACCTGCTACAACTCACTGCACCAATCATACCGAAATAAAAAGGGGGTCAGGTACACTTTTTTGTTTACACGACGACAACCATCACTCATCAGTAGTGATTTCCTGAAACTGGAGTTCATGCAACCTGAAATAAAGACCTTTACGGGCTAGCAATTCTTCGTGGGTTCCCAGTTCTTTAACCTCACCGTGATGCAGAACCAGTATTCTGTCTGCCTCCTGGATAGTTTGTAATCGATGGGCGATGAGTATTGAGGTTCTGCCTGCCATCAATTTGCGCAAGCCATCCTGGATAAGTAATTCTGTTTCTGTATCGATACTGGCAGTCGCTTCATCGAGGATGAGAATCTCCGGATCCGCAGCCAATACCCTTGCAAAAGCCAGCAGTTGTCTCTGGCCCTGGGAAAGATTTGAACCACGTTCAACAAGCGGCGCGTCATAGCCAAGCGGCAGATCCAGGATAAAACGATCAGCATTAACTGTTCTGGCCGCATCAATGGCCATCTGCCGGGTGATCATTGGGTCACCGAGGGAAATATTGTCAAAGATCGTACCAGAAAATATGTGGAAGTCCTGCAGCACCACACCAACCCGCGCTCGCACATCCTGGCTTCGCAGATCCGTCAGGTCAATATCGTCAAGAAAGATCATTCCCGGATCAAAATCATAAAATCGTCCCAACAACCGAATCATGGTACTTTTACCAGAACCCGTTGGCCCGACAATCGCTAACTTTTCACCTGGATGGATGATGACGGATACATCTTTGAGAATTGGTGTACTTTTTGAATAGCCGAAATTAACGTGCCGGAATTCCACCTTCCCAGCCAGGCGCTCTGGCAAGGTTTTTGGATGCTCTGGTTCGTGAATCTGTTCATCCCAGTCGAGCGCTTGAAAAATTCTTTCTCCGCTGGCCATGGCCCGGAAGAGTACATTGAGTTGCTCTCCTAACAACACAACCGGCGTGAACAACATATTCATAAATCGCGTGAACAGGATCACTCCGCCCAGCGACATCTCATCCTGAACAATTGAGCCCGCACCGTACCAGATGATGATACCAAGGCCTACGGACGCCAGGCTGTCGTTGAATGCGCCGTAAAGTGTTGCAAGATTAATCGAACGATATTCATATCGACGGTTTTCCTTGTTGATCTGCGTATAGGTCTCGAAATTCTTCGCCTGCCGCTGACTCAGTTGCACCACTTGCATACCAGACAGGTTTTCCTGCAGATTCTGGTTCAGGGAAGAGACACTGTTTCGGACCAGGCGAAAAACTTCGCGTGTAGCACGTCGAAAAAAGAAGGTCGTTAATGCAACTACCGGCACCAGTAACAACAGGATGAGGGTCAATTCAACACTCGTCGACAGCATGATAGCCAGGGCAACAAAAAATGGTACGAACTCCCCAATCAGGCTCCCCAGCCCACGAAGCATTTCATAGAGTGCTTCCACATCATTGGTCACCCTGGTCATGATTCGTCCAACAGGCACCTTGTCGTAAAAAGAGCTTGGCCTCATTTCCATATGACTGAAAAGATCCTGGCGCAAATCGCGGAGTGACTTGACAATGGCGCTTACCAGAGTCAATCGATGCGCATGCCCTGCAATGGAAAACACGATCATCAATACAAAAAATATCAGTCCTGCCGCGAATAGTGGTTCTATTCCCAATTGTAGTTCGACCCATTTCGTCAATTCGATCATGCCGAGGTCAGGCATTGAGCTGTTGGTTTCCCCAACAATAATGTAATCAACCAGGACCCTGCTGATCACGATTTCCATCACCACTGCGCTAAAGCTGGCAATCAAAACCAGAACACCACTAACAAGAAGACTAAGTCGATAAGGAATCAGCCATTGAACAATCCGGCCAAACAACTGCATATTGAGTACAGCACCGGATAATTCAGCATCAAACATGGAGTGATCGAGTTCCTCCTCGCTTTCTTGCTCGCTGTCCAGTTCCATAGGCAGATCCTGATCGCTCATATCAGATACCACTCGGCGTCAGGTCGGCTTCTTCATCGAACGCAGGTGAAATGGAACCACCCTCGGTTTGCACGCGCTCCAATTCCGCGTACACGCCCCGCTTTCTCAATAATTCATCATGGGTACCCATCTCCACAATTTTGCCTTCATCCATGACTACAATCCTGTCCGAATGCCGTAGTGTAGAAACCCGGTGCGAAACGAGGATTGTTGTCTTGTCCCGTCGCATACTTCTGAGCCGGACAAGAATATGTTCTTCGGTTTCTGTATCCACGCTACTGAAACAGTCATCCAGAATGAGAACGGGTGCATTCCGAATCAATCCACGCGCAAGCACGGTTCTTTGTTTCTGGCCACCAGACAAGGTCACACCTCTCTCCCCAACGAGTGTCTCCATCTGCGCTGGAAATTCTTCAATGGTTTCGCGCAGGGCCGCGGCCTCCGCCGAGTCCCAGATCACCTCCATCTGCCGTTCCGGATCATCGTAACTGATGTTATTTCTCAAGGGTTCACCAAAAAGAAACGGGTCTTGCAGTATCTGCGCGATCTGTGTTCGAAGCTGGGCAAGTGGATAGTCGCGAACATCGTGGCCATCAAGAAAAAGCTGGCCTGGCCCGGTATCCAACATCCGGGTGAACATTTTGAGCAGGGTCGATTTACCAGAACCCACACGGCCAACAATGGCAATGGATTCCCCGGCTCGAATCAGCATATTGATGTTCTGTAGAACTGGTTTTTCAGTTCGCGGGTAGGTATAGGAGAGATTGCGCAATTCAAACTCACCACGAATGACCGCAGGTGTATCGTGGGTCGGTCGATCCGGAATTTCTGGTTCCGCATCATATATTTCAAACAATCGATCCGTGGCGACAACGGCTCTTTGCACGATGGTCACAAACATACCCGCCATACGGATAGGCTGTAACAACATGTTAAGGCAGGCAAAGAAGAAGACAAGATCGCCGATCGTCATTTCACCATGCATCACCTGGTAACCGCCGTACATGATGATGGTAAGTTGCGATACTGATGCGAAGAGCGGCATCCACGCGGTCATAAGTGAATTGATCCTGGCTTGTGAATAAAAAGCCTGGGCGTAGTTTTGATTAGTCTGCCAGAAGCGTTTTATTTCGTTTTCTTCCTGGCCTTGAGCTTGAACAGTTCTAATGCCACTTAAGTTTTCCTGGGTATGTGCAGACAGGTCAGACAGGCGTTCCTGCACGGCCCTTGAGGTGGTGGCCATCTGGTTCGTCATGTGATGTGCATAGACAAAAATCACCGGCAGCAACGGCACTATTAACAAGGTCAGTGAAGGAGACTTATATAACATTGCACTGATTGCGAACATAGGCGCGTAGGTCATGATGACGAAAAAGATCATGCCAAAAGCCACCAGCCTTTGAATGAGCGCGATGTCCTGAATCGCCCTGGTCATAATGTCTCCGACACCGATGCGGGAAAAAAAATCACTGCCCTGGGTCTGCACCGATGCGTACAACCTCTGCCTCAGATCATAGGATACGGCGACACCTACCCGGCGAATTGCACGGCGCGCAAAAACCACAAAGACGAACCGAAGCAGCACAGTGAGGACAATCGCCAGCGTGATATAGCCAATGGGGTACTCGAGCAGGTCTGGAGTACCCTTGTAGAGCGCATTGATTGCATCAATGCCCATCGCCACAAGATAGTAGCTGGTTATTTCAAAGAATCTGGAAAAAAAGAACGCAACAAATCCCGCAATGACCTGATTGCGGTACTGCCGGAGAAAAGGAATTAAACGTGCTAGGGATTTCAAACTACCTACCTGAGAATCGACAAACGAGTACAACTTAACTTTGCAAGGAACCACTGGGACAGAAATTGCGATCAGCCTGCAGGGCAGTGTGCAATGCGCCATTCTGACATAAAAGAAACATCACCGCACAGTTGGACAGCCATCTTATGACAGCGGATAAGCATCATGTATACTCGACCACTAATTCGCTGTTGTCAGCTTTCAATATAAGAACAGACCGTTGAACCAGACCGGTGTTAGCCTGGTCATTATCGCTACAATCAATATGACCAAGACCATCAACCCACTTGTCTTTACGCTGGCATTCGTTAGCGGATTTATCATCATGTCAGTTGAGCTGCTGGGCGGCAGAATACTGGCGCCTTATTTCGGCAGTAGTATCTATGTCTGGGGCAGTATTATTTCTGTTTTCATGCTCTCCCTCTCGGCGGGATATCTCATTGGCGGCAGGTTGTCCCTTAATCGACCCGACCTGGTTCGTTATGGCTGCTTCTTCATGTTTGCGGCATTGACGCTTGTGCCCACTGTCCTTTTCGGCAATGGCATGATGGATGCCGTGTTCCTGCAAATTGAAGATCCTCGCTATGGATCCCTGGTGGCGTCGACATTGTTGTTTTTTCTTCCAGTGGCAATGCTCGGCATGATCGCACCTTATTCGGTGAGATTGTTGGTCGTAAGTTCACACCATAGCGGTCAGGTCGCGGGTTTGCTTTATTTTGTCTCGACCCTGGGTAGTGCACTGGGTACCTTGATGACGTCGTTTTACTTTGTCTTATGGTTTGAAGTTAACCAGATCCTGCTGACCATGGTTGCCACTTTAATGACAGCCGGGGCCGCTTCCATTTTGTACGCTAAATTAGTGGTCCGCTAATATGCGCGCGATATTACTGATCCTTTTGGTATGCCTGGCTGCACTTGCCAACGCAGAGCGAGTCATTCACAAGGAGAAGTCCCTGTACCGTAACATTGAGGTCAAGGAATCGAATAATCGTCGCTGCCTGGTCTTCGCAATGAGACGGCGTGACCGAAACCAGACCTGTATTAACCTGAGTCATCCAGACCGGGTCGTCTTCCCTTACGCGCGCATGACTTTTGCCGGCTTAATATTAAATCCTGAGCCTGAATCGATTCTCATCATCGGCCTCGGCGGAGGGACATTGCCAACGGTTATTTCAAAGCTTTTCCCTGAAGCGATAATCGATGTCGTTGAAATCGATGAGGCGATTCTCCGGGTCGCGAAACAATTTTTTAATTTTGTTGAATCAGAAAAAGTTAAAGTGATTGTGCAGGATGCCAGGGTTTACATAAAAAGAGCCGGTATCCGAAAGCAGAAATACGACCTGATCATCCTCGATGCCTTCACCGGCGACTATATTCCAGAACACCTGATGACGGTGGAATTTCTTCAAGAGGTGAAATCAATCATGAGTGACAGGGGTGTTCTGGTGGCGAACACTTTTTCGACCAGCAAGCTCTACGACCACGAATCCGTGACCTACCAGAGGGTGTTTGGCGATTTCTTCAATTTTAAAATGCCCGGGACGGCTAACCGGGTTATCGTGGCGACTGGCAAACCACTGGCACCGAAAAAGCTCATCCAGGACAGGGCGAACAGATTATCCGGAAAGATGACCCGATATGGCGTTAATATTGACGATTTCCCCCGTTACATGAAACGAGGTAAGGATTGGAACGAAAAAGAGCGCCCCTTAACGGATCAGTATTCACCTGCAAACCTGCTTCGAGGCGAGTAGAACTGAGCCTGCCTGCCCACTACCGCAACCAGATTAGACTGACTTTTTCGGAACCGGCATGACGAATAAATTCGATGTGATTATTATCGGCGCAGGTGTTGTTGGCTGCTCCATTGCTTTTGCACTGTCCAAAAGAGGACACAGAACCTTGAATGTAGATACATTGCCTGCATCAGGTTACGGCTCTACCAGCCATTCCTCCGCCATTGTCAGACCCGTCTATTCTCATGTCGTTTCCTGCGCGATCGCACATGAAAGCCGTTTTATGTGGCAATCATGGCCAGATGTTCTCGGCACGCCAGACGAACGAGGCTTCGCCAAATATACGGAGTGCGGGGGCCTGATACTGGTGAAGGAAGGCGATGAACATTTGTATGAGGCGAATCTCGCTGCCATGTCAGAAGTGGGCGTGGCGTATGAAATCCTGGACGCAAAAGATATTGAGGAGCTCTACCCTGGTATCTCACTCGATAGTTACGGTCCTCCGCGCACCATGGATGATGAGAATTTCGGACTGCCCACGGAAGGGTCGATCACCAGCGGCATACTGGTGCCCGCATCGGGGTACGTTTCAGATCCACAACTTGCTTCTCACAACTTGCAGGTTGCAGCCCAAGCAGCTGGAGCTGCGTTTTCTTTTAACGCTAAGGTAGTGGAAATATTGCGAGCATCTGGTCGCGTAACCGGGATCAGATTAAATAACAGGACACTTTCAGCCGACGTGATAGTTAACGCCGCCGGTCCTCATTCCGCGGTCATCAATGCTCCCGCAGGCATCCAGTTACAAATTACGACTCGCCTGGTACGCCATGAGGTCGTTTATCTTCCTGCTACCGCCAGGCATTTTGAAAATGGTGCGCGGTTTCTCGTCGATATGGATTCGGGTGTATACCAACGCCCCGATGGTGCCGACATGCTGATCGGTACGACAGATCCGGAATGTGACCCCATGGAAGTAGTAGACCCGGATAATCACAACACCAGTTTCACTGAGCAGTGGACCCTACAGGCCCACCGGGCCGCCCAGCGATTTCCGGAAATGGGAATCAGCAATACCGCGAGGGGTACAGTGGGTATCTACGATGTATCTGATGACTGGATTCCCATCTATGATAAATCCGATTTACCAGGCTACTACCTGGCGATTGGAACGAGCGGCAACCAGTTCAAAAATGCCCCGCTGGTTGGGGAAATAATGTCGGAAATTATCTCGAAAGGTCTGCAAGGGCATGACCATGATACTGACCCTGCCTCACTCGAACTGAAACACGTAAACAGAAGGGTCGGCCTGGAGTTCTATTCGAGGAATCGCATTGTGCAGGCAACAAATTCCGTTATGGCATGAAGTTGATCTCCGTTGACCTTGTTTAGGACGACAACCGTCGCTTCTGCCAGCCAAGAACCATCATAGGTTCGCCACGGACTGTGGCAAAACGAAGCAAATACAGCGGCCTAAAAAATACATGGGATTGTCTATGACAACAGCCTTTGACAACAGCTTTACCCCGCGTGGCGAAACCCATAACATGACTCTCGTTTTATGCTGTGGCGTCGATTCACGCGCCTGCATATGCGGTCTGTGCCCACAACGAGCATCACAGGAGCCAGAATAGATGAATTTTCGCCGACTAATGGATAGTCGCCGGTCCTCCATCACCTCAATCGGTGAAGGATCCAGCTTCACCGGTGAGATAACCGGCAAAGGAGATTTCGTCATTTTCGGCTGTGTCGACGGAGATTGTGCTGTTGAAGGTTCCTTGACCGTGGCGATTGGAGGGCACTGGAAAGGGACGATTAATGCAAGCAACATTCTTATCGCAGGTAAGATAGATGGTGACGTCAATGCCACTGGTAAACTGGAAATAGCCGCATCGGCCGCGGTAACGGGGAGGCTCACGGCAACATCCATTGCACTCGCAGAAGGCGCCATTATCAATGGCAGCATTAAAGTGACAGGTTCAAAAGATGTGAAGTCGTTTAAAGAGAAGCGTCAGAAGATCCAGGTTGACAATTCTCCTGATTCAGGCTCCCGGGGTAATACGACAAGTTAGGCTGCCGCGCGAACTCATGGCTACTCTTCCTTCGTTTCTGTTGCTCGCTGTTTTGATGCGAGTCTATACATCACCACGGACGATCGAATATCCCCGGTAAGGGCTGCCTCCAGCACAACATTGTAGATTTTAAGCAGATCTTCATCGGCAACATCGGGTACGTTAGGATCTTCCGATAGCGCCCGTGCGAGCAGTTCCGCCTATGCATCACCGCCAAAGAAATTACCTCCATTGCCTATCCCGGAGACAACCGTTTCACCACCACCCGTGCAACCTGCCAATGTCAGCTTATTCCTGCCAGGTTCAACCCTTGTAATGCATTGCGTGTGCCAGATCTATTTCGGAAATCTGTTGATTCGAACCGTATAACAGGGTCAGAACTCAACACTGCTGGTAGAATTACCTTCCATCCTTCTCACCGTTTCCAGGTGCTAGCTCGCGATGATAAATGCAGACACTTTAAAAAGATAAGGGTGAGCCGCGGCAAAAATCGCATAGGTAACGAGGCCTATAACCACTACCTTGATATCTGCATTGAAAGGCAACACTTCCGTTTGAGTGGTCGCACCCCGGGTATTCGCCGTGATGATGTGAATAATCGCGAAGACGCCCAGCGGCGCAAAGAGGATGATACTGGCCTGGTCGCCATTCGCAAACAGGTGTGTTGCAGACCAGATCAACACAGACCACATCATCGGGTGAGGCGTGAATCGCTTGATGTTACATGGCACATTGGCGCCCACGATCAGTATCAACGCAGGCACCATCGTCACCCAGGCTAGATAGCGTGACCATTCTGGTGGACTCCATAGCGGAATGAACTCAGCATTTGCTTTGCCGTAGATCATCAGTCCCAATCCGGTTAATGCCAGCAATGAATACACACCCTTATAAGCTTTTTCACCGAGTCCTTCAAATAGCGCAGTGCGCAATGGCACGACTGAAGGAACCAGGTGGATCAAAACAAAAATACTGACACCAATGATTAAGAGCGTCATCACATCCTCCGCATAGCACTTGATAATTGAACTTGATAATTGAACTTGATGATTGAACTTGATGGTTGAATTTGACCCGTAGTATGAAGATTACATAAAAAACAAACCAGCCCATTTACATCTGGTGATCCTGAAGCATCGTTCGGAAGACCAGGAATTCTTCGACAGACAAGCAGAAGTTTTATGTGCCATCGGGGCATGGAGGGCATCGCTATTTCAATATTCTGGTACCGGGTGATCCAGAGACGAATTGGCTCTGGCAATAAATCACGTTAATGAAAGATCCAGCATATTCCAGGCAAATTGACGCAAGGACAAATGGATGTTTTATTCTTCTTTATCTGGCAATCTATTTCACAAATCTTAATACGGGGTAATACATTGACATTAGCACTGGAAAACAAGAGCGTACTGGTCACGGGCGGCGGCAGCGGCATTGGTCTTGCCTGCGCCGGTACATTTGCATCAGATGGCGCCAACGTTCTGATTATGGGGAGGAATCTGCAGAAGTTGGAGAACGCGGCAGCCGGGCTTCGCCAGCAGTCCACGGGCGTAATTAGTATCTTCCAGGGCGATGTTGGCAAAGAAGCAGATATGCAGGCAGCAGTAGCAGCAGCCTCTATTGACGGCAACCTGGACATTACCGTAGCCAATGCAGGAATAGGTGGCCTTGCCCCTATTATGGTCACTGAAGGTAAAAATTGGGACGATATTATCCAGACTAACCTGACCGGCACCTTCTACACGATCAAGCATGCAGCGAAAGCCATGGCCCGCTCGGGCGGGGGTGCAATCTGCGCGATATCTTCCATTGCGGGCGTACGTACCCACCGATTTATGGGGCCATATTGCGTCAGCAAGGCTGGAATTGACATGCTGATACGCAATAGTGCGGATGAACTGGGCTGTGCCAATATCAGGATAAACAGTGTCTGTCCTGGACTGGTGGATACAGAGATCGCCAGCGGCTTGATGAGCACCCCGGAAGTCTACAATGACTATCTGGATTGCATGCCCATCAGCCGGCATGGCAGTGTCGAAGACATCAGCAACGCTGTACGTTTTCTTTGCGGGCCAGAAGCAAGCTGGATTACCGGTGTTGTCCTGAGCGTTGACGGTGGTCACCATCTCAGGCGAGGCCCCAATGTAGAGCCATTTTCAAGGATGCTGTTCGGTGATGATGTAACAGAAGGCCGCGTCTAGTCCCATATCCGTTCAGACAACCCAACGAGCACACGCTAGTCTTGATTCGACAAATATTTACACTCTTTCCGATGGGCCGACCCAGCGCACGCCAACAAAATTAAATGCGATGAATAAAACTGTTATCAATAAGTCCCGGTTGCTCGAACAAATTATCAATCAACTGGAGGGTTCACTCAAACTCACTATCGACGCTGCCGATCAAGCTCATAAAACCGCGACCCATAGCGAAAATATCGCTGAGAACAGGCATGACACCCTGGGCCTTGAAGCGGCATACCTCGCGCAAGGTCAATCCCAGCGAGTTGCCGAGGGAGAAGCCGGTATCGAATCCTTCAAGGCATTGAGAGACATTAAAACAGGTGAGTCCATCATCATAGGTACGTTGGTTACGCTAACCGATGAAGAGGGTGATCGCCAGTTTCTGTTTATTGGCCCTGCCTCTGGCGGACTGGAGCTAGTGGTTGATCAAACAGAGATCATTGTGATCACTGCGTCTGCACCCCTGGGTCAGGCCCTGCTAGGGCATATTGCAGGCGAGGAGATCACATTCACCGCCGCCGGTAAAACCAACATATTCGAAATAACTGCAATCGACTAAATTACGCCGATAACAAATGTACTCCTGGCACGAGACCGATAAGCCCTGTTAGTTACCCAGCCTCGTTCGTCTTATTTTCCACCAAACTGTAACTGCACCATTCGCGCATACAAATCACTCCGTTCTATCAGCTCTTCATGGCGGCCGCTATCTTGTATCCTGCCCTCATCTATCACCACAATTCGATCCGCCTCAAGTACCGTTGATAATCTATGGGCAATCACCATGGTCGTTCTGTCTTGCTGAAGAAGGTGCAGTGCATCTTGAACCAGGCGTTCGCTTTCAGCATCAAGGGAACTGGTCGCTTCATCCAGCAGCAAAATTGGCGGGTCTTTTAATACCGCCCTGGCGATAGCAATCCGTTGTTTTTGTCCTCCGGATAACCGGGCACCTTTTTCACCAAGAAAGGTGTCATAACCCTGGGGTAATTTTTCAATAAATTCGTGAGCAAATGCCGCCTGGGCAGCTTTGATAATCTCGTCATCAGCCGCATCCGGCCGGCCAAATCGGATGTTTTCCGCGGCACTTGCACCAAAAATCACCGTCTCCTGCGGGACAATGCCTACTCGTTGTCGAATGTCCTGCAGACTCGCCTTCGCAATATCAGTACCGTCTACCAGGATATGTCCGGAATCTACATTGTAGAAGCGTATTAACAACTGGAATATTGTGCTTTTGCCTGCCCCGGATGGACCCACGAAAGCAATGTGTTCACCCGGTGCAACATCCAGCGAGAACCCGTCTACTGCCAGGACATCCGGACGGGAAGGATAGCTAAAAGAAACCGCATCAAAACGAATACTGCCACGCCGTTGCGACGGGAATAAGACAGGGTCTGCCGGTGAGCGAATCGCCGGCACCATCGCCAGCAATTCTGTTATACGTTCCATCGCACCGGCTGCGCGCTGTAATTCACCCCAGAACTCACTCAGTGCAGCACCTGAAGAACCAACGAAAATTGCATAGATGACGAACTGGCCAAGTTCACCACCGGTAATCTCACCCAACAGAACTTTGTTCGCGCCAATCCAGAGCACATAAATCAGGGCACCGAATACACCGGTGGTGGCAACAGTGGTTAACAATGCACGCACCTGTATTCTTAGTATTGCAGCACGAAAACTGCTGGCGATCGCCTTGCCGAAACGTTGGCTTTCAATTTCTTCCGCCGTAAACGCCTGCACTGTTTCTATGGCATTGAGGATTTCAGCCGCATGCCCGCTGGCATCTGCTACACGATCCTGGGACGCACTGGATAACTTGCGTACCCAGCGACCGATCAGCAGAATAGGCGCAATAACGAGGGGTAGTACCACGACTAACAATGCCATTAATTTAACATTGGTGTAGGCCAGTAAAACAAGGGCGCCAATGAATTGAATCGATGAACGCAGGACGATGGATAGACCTACTCCCGAAATCGATTGGATTAGCGTGGTATCTGCAGTTAGGCGGGACAACACCTCCCCTATTTTAGTCACCTCGAAGAAAGTGGGATCCATGCGTACAACGTGTCGAAACAACTTGTCTCGCAGATCTGCTACAACTCTTTCACCCAGCCAGTTCACGAAATAGGACCTTGCTGCGCCAAAAAAGCCAATGAGTAAAGTAAATACTAACAACAAAAAGAAGTAGCGATCCACATTGGCCGCATCTTCAATCGAAAAATCGTGATCAATTACATTTCGAACTGCAATTGGCATCGCAAGCAGCGCCGCCGATGAAACTAACAGCGCAACAATTGCCAAAAACAATGTACCCTTGTATGGCGTAATAAAAGGCACGAGCATTTTGAGTGGGCGAAGAGCGGTACCGGTAACTCGAGATTCCGGTGTCAGATCAGGCATAAAGGCTAAGCATCAAATGAATGAAGCAGGAGAGTCTATATTTGTCTCTGTTTGGTGTCTATCTACTCATCCAATACATACGTGATCATGTTACGTACACCCAGCGTGGCAATGGGCTGTCCATCCACAACTTTGGGTTTGTACTTGAACTTAGCAGCAGCTGCGAGTGCGGATTTGTCGAATGTTGGTCTCGGGCTATCGCTGCATACTTCGTAGGTCGGCGACCATACCAGCACACAATTATCGATCACAACCGGATCAATCACCCGCCCTATTTTATCTACCGTAAACTCCACGACAACCCAACCAACCAGCCCTCTTTCGAGTGCTCGACGGGGATAGATGGGCTGGACCTTCAGAATGGGCAAATACTCGCCATCAGAACTAAAATTGAGAGTTGAAGTCACTGCGACATCCGTCACCGGGGCTTTGAACTGAGTCGACCAGGCTTCAAGGTTTGTCTCTGCCTGCAGTCTCGGCTTGGCGACCTTTGGCATCTCATCGGGGAGCGGCGGTGGTTTAGGCCGACGTTTCTTTGTCTCAACCTGAATCTCGTCCTTTATTCTCGTAAAGTCTACAATCTGACCCATTTTGCTCTCGGTCAGTGCGTTTTCACCTGAATCAATCAGGGATTGCATCAGGTAAAAAAGCATCAGGGTTATTAAAAACGATAAGAATAGAGCGATAGGTAGACGGAAAAAATTTAAAATTCTTTCATTTTGAGTGGGTTGATGAAGATACAACATACGTGCCCCCTGACCTGCCCAGATCAGGAGTATCAGGTTACCTGGCTGATCAATCGGATCTGTTTATATGCGTCATATGTTAGTTAACGTGGCAACAAGCACATTGATTCAGGACAATTATTCATCAATAGAACGGTTAGATAGAGAAACAGCCCTGAGCGGCACTAATAAACAGCCTTGAGCGGCATTTATAAACAGCCCTGAGCGGCCTAAAAACAGCGCCTCACGGCCTGGACCTAAACCGCTGGGTGACAAAAAACAGGAAAAGCCCCGAGAAAACCGTGATAACGCCAAGGGTTGCCATAAAAATCAGCAACGGGTGATTAAAATCGTCCCGCTCCTCATAGTCCATGATGTGCAGACTCCACAGAAAATCAAAGAGTCGCCAGGATGTGGTTCTAACGGCCCGTATTTCACCTGAGTTGGCGCTGACATAAATCGCGGCATTTTCCGCAGCAATTTCGATCTTCCAGGCGGGCAAATCACCACCACGATATTCACTTCCTGTCTCCACCGCTTCAACAAAAGTTACGGATACAGGTTTTACGCCGGTTCGTGCACCTACAATCTGAAGCGCTTCACTTTCGGTGATTAGATCAAGCTTATGTCCGGTCTGCGCATCAAAGCGGGTTTCCTTTACCAGGTAAACCGGCACATTATTCGTCACCAGGAACTGGAAATCATCCAGGGTGGCTTCATTCAATTCGGGATGTTGTGCTGTTAATTCACTCTGTGAAATTAGTTGGAATTCTGTCGCCAGGGGAGATATTGGCTCGTTTACCAGTAAGTGACTACCTCGAATCTCGTCAATTGGTATAAGGCTAAAATAAAATCCAGATACCGTCCATGCAAGCAACTGAATGCCCGCAAATAGACCCAGCCAGCGATGAACTTTCCTAAGCAGTATAATATTTAACGTCATCTATTTATCGGGGTTTCGATTGCTTTAGATTTTGATAACCTAAATCTTCGACCACCTGAGCCTGGAAGCGTTACTAACAACTGTAATTGATGACAGCGCCATGGCCAGCCCTGCAAATCCCGGATTGATTAACAAACCTGTAAACGGATACAGAACACCAGCAGCAACCGGTATCAAAAGGATGTTATAAGCAAAGGCTGCGATAAGATTTTCATAAATATTTCTCATGGTTGCCCGCGATAATTTGATCGCATTTCCGACACCTTGAATGCTGTTACCAAGCAGCGCAACGTCTGCTGTCTCAACTGCCACATCGGCGCCCCCACCCATGGCAAAGCCGACATCTGCGGCTGTTAGCGCCAGGCTATCATTGATGCCATCACCCACCATGCCGACTTTTTCACCCCTGGCTTGTAGTGCCCTGATATGGTCGAGCTTATCTTCTGGTTTAACCCCGGAAATCACCTGGTCGAGCGACAGCCTGGCTGCGATGGCGCGCGCGCTGGATTCACTATCACCGGTCAACATAATCACTTTCAGGCCCTGGGCTTTTAGCGAGGCAACTGCCTGGACAGAATCTTCCTTCAAGCTGTCATTCAACACAAGACAACCCAGGATCATTTGATTCTGGCCGACGTAAATCACCGTACCTGATGATTCGGATTCATCACCCGAAAACCCAAGTGCCTGCATATGGCCATAATTTCCGCAGGCGCTCCGTTTATTCTGGACCAGGCCACTCACCCCTCCGCCGGGGGCAATAATAAATTCCAGAGCGGGTTGTAAAGCAATTTGCTGGGACTCGCAGTACTGATTGATAGCACCTGCCAGCGGATGTTCGGACAACTTTTCCAAACTATAAGCGATGGATAGCATGAACTTTTCATCTTCAGCAATGGATTGCTGCATTTCCACCGACAGTACACGCGGTTTGCCTACTGTCAGGGTACCCGTCTTGTCCAATACAATCGTCGTTAGTTGACTTGCAGCCTGTAACGCCTCGCCATTTCGTACCAGAATGCCGTTTCCGGCTGCCCGACCCACCCCCACCATAATTGACATGGGCGTCGCGAGACCCAGGGCGCAGGGACAGGCGATGATAAGAACTGACATGCCGGTAACGATCATATAAGAAATTTTGGGTTCGGGACCGAACAGCCACCAGATGAACACAGTCAATATTGCTATCGAGATGACAATAGGCACAAATACAGCACTGATACGATCAGTTAACCTGCCGATTTCCGGTTTTGAATTCTGGGCTTCCCGGACTCGTTGAATGATTCGCGATAACGCAGTATCTGCACCAACCTGTTCTGCCCTGATGATCAATGACCCAAACTGGTTCAACGTACCTGCAACGACCCGGTCATCTATTTCCTTCTCAACGAGCATGGGTTCGCCGGTTAACATTGATTCATCGACACTGCTCTGTCCCTTGGTAACCAGACCATCTACTGGAAATGCCTCGCCTGGTTTTATACGCAGAAAATCGCCAATATTTATTGACTCGATATCAACTTCGATTTCCTGGCCATCAGTAATTTTCAACGCCGTTACGGGTTTTAACCCGATAAGTTTCTTAATCGCCGCCGATGTTTTTCCTTTCGCGTTTGCCTCCAGCGTTTTACCAAGATTGACGAATCCGATGATGAATAAGGCAGCTTCGAAGAAAAGATGCCGGGAGGATTCAGGCACGAGTTCAGGAAAATTGATAATGACCATGGAGTATATCCACGCGGCCCCTGTACCCAGGGTGATGAGTGTATCCATGGTAGTGGTGCGGTGAGTCGCAGCTTTATACGCACTACGATAAAAGTGCCCACCGGTCATCCACATTACAAACAATATACTAAAGCCGATGACGTCCCAGAGGATTTGATTATTGAGGCCCGGCAATCTACCCGTCATACTGGCTGCCATAAAAATACCGCCTAGCAGCAGAGCGCCCATTGACCTGGCAAAGGACTGCCTGATTTCCTTCTTCAGCAGTTCATCTTTCTGTTCGTAATTTTCTTCTTCGAGAATAGTAGCGCCATAACCAGCGCTCACCACACTGCTAAGGATATCGTCATCCGATCCGGTGGTTGTCACGAGCGCCGTCTGATCAGCGTAGTTTACTGCAGCACTTGATACACCCGGAGCATTGCCTAACGCTGTTTCCACTGCGGTGACACAGCTGGCACAGGACATGCCGGAAATACCAACCAATACCGGGTGGCCCGGAGTCGATTCGTGTTCAGTCTCTGCTACTGCACCGGAAATTTCAGGTGCTTCATTTGACGGTGCAGATTCCGGGCTCGCTTGCGCAATAGTGGTTTGATAGCCTAACGATTCGATGGCATCTTCGACTAGCTGCTGTTCAAATTTACCCCTGAGTCGTGCCTCCAGTTTATCCAGACCCACGTTAACAGAGATCACTCCTGGAAGATCAACCAGTCCAGCTTCAACTTTTGACACGCATTTATTGCAGCTCATGCCAAACACCGGGATAGTCAAATCACCTTCAACCAGGACTTTGGTTAGCTGGTAACCCGCATCGCCAATTGCTTTTTCAAGTTGTTGGTTGCTTATCCATGAATCGTTGTTGATCTGCGCACTACCTGAATCGTGGGAAACAGATATTTCACCGGTTGCTACATTTTCCAACGCCGCCTCTACCCGCGCAGCGCAGTGACCACAAGTCATGCCATCAATTGATAGTAAGTAACTCAAAGTTGATTCTCATCGCTAAAAACAGGGACTATAAACCCTGAAGTAAGATTAACGTCCAGTGGCAGCATTCTTCATTCTCGGGGCTTCTTTATCAGGGCTTCTTTTTCAGAGCTTGTTTAATTAAGAGCTTCAATGAAACTGAATCAGACGAGTTTCGATTTGTGACCTTCCCAATAACGATCTTTCAAGAGGCGTTTATAAAGTTTCCCGGTGGGGTGTCTCGGCAATTCCTTGTCAAAATCAATCGATCTCGGACATTTAATGTGTGAAATGTGCTCGCGGCAAAAGTCAATCAGCTCGGCTTCCAGCGCTGGACCCGCATCATTCCAGTCTATCGGTTGTACTACTGCTTTCACTTCTTCCCCAAATTCTTCATGGGGCACACCAAAAACGGCCACATCCATCACCCTGGGGTGGGTAACGAGTAGATTCTCGGTTTCCTGCGGGTAGATGTTAACGCCGCCGGAAATGATCATGAAACTCTTGCGATCAGTTAGATACAGATACCCTTCTTCATCCATGTGACCGACATCACCGAGCGTGCTCCAACCCTTCTCGTGCCTCGACTCATCCGTCTTTTCTTTATCATGGTAGTATTCAAATTCACCACCACCTTCAAAGTAAATCGTTCCGGTTTCTCCTGCCGGTACAGTGCTCCCATCATCAGCACAGATATGCAGAATGCCGCTTAGCGCACGGCCGACAGATCCTTTATGTGCAAGCCAATCTTCAGAATTAATGGCGACAAAGCCATTACCTTCCGACCCGGCGTAGTATTCATGGATAACCGGCCCCCACCAGTTAATCATCTGTTCTTTGACGGGTATCGGGCAGGGGGCCGCGGCGTGGATGGCACACTCGAGACTGGAAACGTCGTACTTGAGTCGCACTTCATCATCCAGTTTGAGCATACGGATGAACATAGTGGGCACCCATTGACTATGGGTAGCCTTGTATTGCTCTATGGTTTTTAATGCCGATTCCGCTTCGAAGTGTTGCATGATAATACAGGTCATACCACCGAGCATAAAACCTAACGTAAAAGTCAGGGGGGCCGCGTGATACAAAGGGGCCGGACTTAAATAGATACTATCTTCAGTCGCAGCGTAAAGCATCTGGAACAATCCAGCACCTTCCCCCGCGCCGAACTCACCATCGGGTAGCGGCTTGAGTATCCCCTTGGGCCTGCCAGTGGTGCCGGACGAATAAAGCATGGAGGTGCCGTTGCTTTCATCCGCAATAACAGCGGTGGGCATCCCGGCAATGGCCTTTTCAAATGACTCAAAGCCTGCAATTACACCATCTAACATATAGGACATTTCGATATCAGGCATTTTACCGACCAGTTTTTCCACCACCGACTGCCTGTCTTTGGATGTAATAAAAACACGGGCGCCGCAATCATTAACGATATACTCAACTTCCTCTTCCTGAAGCCGATAGCTGATGGCTGTGAAGTACAATCCTGACCGCTGAGCTGCAACACAGATCTGTAAAAACAAAAGATGGTTTTCGAGCAAGATTGCAATATGGTCACCTCGACTTAAACCCAGGCTCCTAAACAGCTGCGCCATCTGGTTGGAACCATCTTCGAGTTGTCTAAATGTAACTGTCTCACCAGTCTCGGCAATTATGTATGCGGGTTTGTCCGGATTGTTATCTGCAATGGTGCCTGGGTGCATATCTGGTCTCTTGGTATTAATCGCTGATTGGTTCATCAACAATGCCCTTGCCGCCTTCAAAACACAAGTAAGCACACCATTCACAGTGACCTGTATCAAAGAATCGCTCTTGATTCGATACTATAATCATGCTCGAATGCCCTGCGGAACCGAGATGAAATTCGGATATGTGAATGAAGGAAGAGAAAAGACACCAGGATAGATATGCCATTGAGCAGTTAGTTCTAAGTGTCGCTCGCCCCGGAATTAAAAGCTTCTTCCGACCTAATCCCAGGACCAGGTGCCGCAATTTCTCTCTTTCCGGATTACAGTTCGCCAGTCATCAACCCTTGAAGAAAGGTGAGACACTTATCCTGGATCTTCGTTACTTCGAACTAAATTTAACTGAAATTTATGGTGAAGTCGTCAGTTGCCAACCCAATGAGAGTGGTACATGGAACTGCGGTTTAAAGTTTTGTCTGGATGACAAAAGAATGCAAAAACGCGAAATTTCCCACTGTCTCCTGATGATCGAAGATAAAATACGCTCACTTACAGAATATCCCGCAACCGCACCCTAGGAGTACTTAACTGAACACTCCCGGGACGGTTCCGGTAAAACCGGACCTGCCAGAAGGCGAGAACAACATGGATTACACTGCTGTGTAACCGCCATCTATTACGAGTTCACTGCCCGTCATAAAGCTCGAATCTTCCGAGGCGAGGAAACGCACCCCTTTTGCTATGTCTTCAGCTTCTCCGAGGCGCCCAATAGGATGTAACATCAGCAGCATCTGCTGCAATTCTTCCTCTGATGACACCTCCTCCCAGACTCCAACGACGCCGCGTACCATGGGTGTCCAGATATAGCCTGGATGGACGGAATTGACCCTGATTTTGTAGCCATTTTTTCCGCAATAAACTGCAACAGACTTGCTGAGGAGTCGCACGCCACCCTTTGATGCGTTATAGGCAGGTCCAGCGCCACCCACTATCCCCATAACCGAGGATATATTGATGATTGATCCGCCTTCATCTTTCATGGCTTCCACTGCCTTTTTGCAGCCAAGGTATACGGCATCCAGGTTGACGCTCATGACTGTCCGCCAGCTATCAAAAGTCCCCTCTTCAATGTTATCTGTACCGACTCCGCTTATACCTGCGTTGTTAACAAGCACATTAAGCTTGCCAAACTCGGCTTCTGCCGCCTGCACGACCTCCTGCCATCTATTTTCATCCGTCACATCCTGGTGCAGAGAGATCGCGTTCCCACCTCTTTGTTTTATAATGTCGGCGGTATGTTGTGCCGTCTCTTCATTCACATCAGTAACGACCACGCTAGCTCCGCCTTCTGCTAACAGTTCGCATGAGGCTTCACCGATGCCACTGCCTCCTCCTGTCACAATTGCGACTTTCCCATCTACACGATTCATTTTATCTCCCCAAATTTGTTCGCTTGAGTGTCCCACATGTGCTTACTGCCGCACAATAACCCATCGGTAATCCGGCTTTGATCCATAAAAAAACTACCCGGTTTTACGGCAGGATCCAGACGCCGATTTTACGCGTACAAAAAGGACTATATTGCAACACCTGACCCCAGGTTTTTCGATTTATTCAACTTCCCCCGAAAAAGAAATATAACAACATCTTGTGTTAGAGTGAGCTCTGTAGCACAATATGTAGCCGCTTTGCCCAAAACACTGCCAATCGGATAATCGAGTCCTGGGGTGAATTTAGTTGAAAAAAGCACTCGTGAAAGCGTGGGGAAAAGCGGTAAAAAAAATAAGAATAGCAGCAGCAGAACCAGGCGTGGATCTCTTTGAAATAATTTCCGAACGCTGCAATTCAACACAATAATTGATTCGACAAGCAATACAATGTAGAAGGGGCAAGATGGGTTCAACATCACAGAAACCAGAATTAAAGGCCATTCCAACCACTATCAGCGAGATTAAATTCCAGAAAACCTCTCTTGATATCTGGGAAAGCAAGTATTGCCTTAAGACCAAAAAAGGCGAGCGAGTTGACCAGAATATGGACGAGACCTACAAACGCGTCGCGCTGGCATTATCCGGGGTTGAGGATAAGGAAGTAAGAGCAGAATGGTATGAACAGTTCTTATGGGCACTACGCCAGGGTGCGATCCCCGCGGGTAGAATCATCTCCAATGCGGGCGCCCAGAAGCACAAGCCTGCAACCTCCACTATTAATTGTACTGTTTCAGGTACCATTACCGATTCCATGGAAGACATCCTGCACAAAAATGTAGAAGCAGGATTAACGCTCAAGGCCGGCTGCGGTATTGGCTATGAATTCTCCACCTTGCGACCCAAGGGCGCCTATGTATCGGGTGCCGGTGCATATACCTCCGGGCCCCTCTCCTTCATGGATATCTATGACAAGACGTGTTTTACCGTGTCCTCTGCCGGTGGCCGCCGTGGTGCACAGATGGCAACCTTTGAAGTTGGCCATCCGGATGTCATGGAATTTATACGCGCTAAAAGAGAGAACGGCAGACTGCGGCAATTTAACCTGTCATTGCTGATCACACGGGAGTTCATGGAAGCAGTCAAGAACAATAGTGATTGGCCACTGTCATTCCCTCTCACCAGTGCAGAACAGCAAGCCGACGAGGTAGACCTGACAGACTCCTCGCTCATTATGTGGCGAGAATTTCCCATCAAGGACAAATATGTCACTAATGATGATGATCTGGTGGCCTGCAGAATTGCCAGGGTAATCAAAGCCCGGCGGTTGTGGGATATGATCATGGCCTCTACCTACGATTTTGCGGAACCTGGCTTCATTTTGATCGACAAGGTCAACGAGATGAACAACAACTGGTTCTGTGAAAATATTCGAGCCACTAACCCCTGCGGTGAACAGCCACTTCCTCCCTACGGAAGCTGCTTGCTGGGTTCTGTGAATCTTTGCCGCTTCGTGATGAAACCTTTTACCAGTGAAGCAGCATTTAATTGGGAAGATTTCAGGAAAGCCGTGGCCATTTTTACCAGGATGCTCGACAATGTTGTCGAAATAAATGGTCTGCCGCTAGCCGAACAAAGAGAGGAAATCCTGCGTAAACGGCGTCACGGCATGGGTTATCTCGGCCTGGGTTCGACTATCACCATGATGAGGATGAAATATGGGGACGAGAAGTCCATCGCCTTTACCGAGAAAGTGACCAAAGAGTTGGCCCTGGTCGGTTGGCATACTGGCCTGGCGCTCGCCAGGGAAAAAGGCCCGGCGGCTATTATGGATGAAGACTTCACTGTCACCAATGAGATGTTACACATGCGTCCCGAGATGATTGAAGATGGCTATAAAGCGGGTGACTCAATCAAGGGAAAAGTACTGCTGGCGAAATATTCACGTTATATGCAACGAGTGGCCGGGGAAGACCCTGAACTCGTAGAAGCATTGGCTGAATTCGGATGCCGGTTTACACATCATAGTTCCATTGCTCCGACCGGGACAATCAGTTTGTCCCTGGCGAATAACGCAAGCAATGGGATCGAACCAAGTTTCGCACATCACTATGCGCGTAACGTGATTCGAGAGGGGAAGAAATCAAAAGA
>Ga0114950_10000293_pt1 | contig 32813 bp, 36 predicted proteins | sample N075metaG_FD_83503 | JGI IMG/M metagenome (GOLD analysis project Ga0114950, IMG submission 83503) | Deep subsurface microbial communities from Kermadec Trench to uncover new lineages of life (NeLLi) - N075 metaG | ecosystem: Environmental > Aquatic > Marine > Ocean trench > Sediment | place...
AAGAATGGTGGCCAGGGGCGGAATCGAACCACCGACACGCGGATTTTCAGTCCGCTGCTCTACCAACTGAGCTACCTGGCCGCATTGACATGGCCCGGCAGGACGCCGGGGATGGGTATTAGACCGAGGTGGCACTGTGGAGTCAAGCAACTAAACTACTACTCCACCTGCCCCAAAGAACAGGACGGCCTGGTGTGAGTAGTCAGGCGACTGCGGGTTTTTTGGCGCGAAACAGGCCCGTGCTGAAATGCGGATCTCCGGAATGCATAAAAACAACCCGATTCCGCCCTTCATCTTTTGCCTGGTAAAGCGCTTCGTCTGCCATTTGAATTGCGCCAGCGAGACTGCGTCTGGCACCCGGCAAGATTACCGCAACACCAACACTGACTGTCAGGTACTCACTGGTCGTGGAATTATCGTGAGGGATTTGCAATGCCAGGACTGCCTCCCGAAGTTGCTCTGCATAGGCGCACTTCTGTTCGTCTCCCGGGGGGCTATCCGGTTCTGAGCTGGAACCGGGTAATACCAGGACGAATTCCTCACCGCCGTAGCGTGCGGCGAAGTCGAGCGGTCGCTTCGCGTGCGCCGCAATCACATCGGCGACTGCCTTAAGTGCGTTATCGCCGCTTTGATGGCCATAGTGGTCGTTGTATGCCTTGAAGTGGTCAATATCGACAAGTATCACCGTTAAGGCAGTTTGTTCACGTTTTGCCTGACGCCAGATTTGGTCTATATATATATCGTAGGTTCGTCTATTGTTCAGGCCCGTGAGTCCATCGATCTCAGCAAGCTCTGTGAGCTTTTTGGTCAGTTCCGCAACCTCCAGGGATTCAGCAAACGAAAGCCGGGTTGTGTATTCGAGGTTATAGCAACAGGTCGCGGCTATACCGCTGACCAGGATCAACATCACAATCTCGTAGCCCAGCACCTGCGTCTCGTAACCCAGAGACAAAATTCCGTATATATGTGCAGCGGAAATTATCAGTGCTACGATCGCAGCGTTGATGAATCGCAGACCCAGAATTAACCATACGGTGAATATCCAGGCGATCTCTATCGAAAAATACGAAGGCATCCCGGCAAGAGCAGGTCGAAAATAGAGCGACACCACGACCAGACCCGAGATCGCGCCGCTCACAGCCAGCATTTTTTGGTACAGCCGATAACGATCTGGCTGCGTCGACAGATACAGCGTGGCGACTAATAGCGGCAGAAAAAATCCCAGATCCCAAAACGTCAAATATAACCACGACCCGTCGCCTGTCAGTCGCAGTAAGGTACTGATCAAAGTCATCATGATCGCGAAACACGGCATCAGCCGCGCACGTGTAACGCCGACCTGTGAGTAGTATTTTCTGAATTCCTCCTCAACAGGCGCAGGAAAAGTGAGGCCGGTGAGGCCTCCCGCAACACTTTCAGTGTACGGCGCAAGCTGATTATGAGTGGCCTGATGAGACACGGTAACCCCCAACAGAATCCGTTAGCTGGAAAGACTCTAAATTAGAGGGATCAGGCAGCCTGTACGATGTACTGAATCACAGTTTCAGTCACCCATAACAATTTTTAATATATCAATTTTTAATATATTGCTGCATTGCGGGAAACCAAGGGAGATGGCCCGAACATTTAAAACTCCGGAAAGCTACGACGAATACACGCGTTTCAGCCAGGCTATTCCGGCGTAAACTCCTGCGGCCGATCGGATCCGCCGCCAAAAAAGAACTTCTCCATCTCAGCCTCAAGAAACTGGCGGTCCTTGGGTTCGATGGGCGTCAGCCGGTTTTCATTAATCAGCATGGTCTGATGGTCCACCCACTGTTTCCAGGCTTCCTGAGAAACATTGTCAAAAATGCGCTGGCCCAGATCGCCCGGATAGGGCATACGGCCCAGGCCGGGGCGTTCACCACCCAGCAAAACGCAAGTCACGGTTCGGCTCATTATTGTTCTCCGCTGTGTCGATCGAGCTGCTGAATTAATCTGGCCACCGGCGCTGCAAGCCCGATCCCGGCCGGTGAGCGCGTGTTATACCAGAGCCACCGGTCGGCTTCCATAACTCCGGCCTGTGGCACCTCATCAACCGTTTCTCCGGCAGACTGAAACGTAATCTCAACGGGTGTCATCATGAACTCAAAATGGCTGAAGCTGTGTGATACATCAGGCCAGGTCTGTTTGGTGGCAGGGATAACGCCCAGCTGATTAATACACCAGGCATCAATGGCTGCAATGGACTCCACTTCCGGGAAGCTCCATAACCCGCCCCATATCCCGGTTGGCGGCCGCTTTTCCAGCAGTATTTCATTTTCACCACGGGTCGCCATAACAAGCACAGCTGAGCGTACAGGCCGTACTTTTTTAGGCTTAGGTGCCGGAATGGAAGTAACTAACCCGGCTGACAATGCTGCACAGTGAGATTGCAACGGACAGACCGGACACGCTGGTTTAGTGCGCGTACAGAGTGTCGCACCGACATCCATAATAGCCTGCGTGTAGTTGGCGACACGGTCTGCAGGTGTGCAACATTCTGCAAGCTGCCAAAGTTTTTTCAGATTAACCGCAGAGCCTGTCCACCCTTCTATACAGAAGACGCGTGCCAGCACCCGTTTTGCATTCCCATCAAGGATGGGCTGACGCTGCCCGCTGGCCAGCGACAATATCGCACCGGCTGTAGAACGACCGATACCCGGTAGTGCCATCAATCCATCCAGTGTGTTGGGCAAAACACCCTTATGCAGATCAACAACCTGCTGCGCCGCCTTGTGCAGGTTACGGGCGCGACTGTAGTAACCAAGGCCCGACCAGTGATGCAACACCTCATCCTGCGAGGCTTGTGCAAGTGCTTGTATGTCAGGGAAAGAACTCATAAACCGGTTGTAATAGCGCTCAACGGTCGCCACCTGCGTCTGCTGCAGCATAATTTCTGAGACCCAGACACGATAGGGTGTTGGATTTTGCTGCCATGCTAAATCATGGCGGCCATTCTCATCCCACCATGACAGTAGTTGCTGAGCAAATTGCGGGTCTGAATTTGTCACTCGAAATTGTTACCCAAAATATATGGCTATGGAACTGTAGATATCTGACTATCATCCATGCTCCGCCGAAGAGCATATTCTTCAATTTTTTGGGCGGCACTCAACGCATCCTTTTCCAGTGTGCGGCGTATTGCCCAGACACCCACCAGGGGTGGTATCCAAAATTTGGGTTGCATAGTATGCCTATACGTTATGCGTGTGCCTTCGGCTGCATCTTCCAGCAACCATTCCTCTTGACCGGATTCAAAATCACTGTGCTCAGGCTCCACAACGGCAACAATTTTTTTATCAGTTGTTAACTCCAGGCGCGAATATCGCTCTACCGTACGACAAAAAAACCATACACACCCCTCAACTTCTGTAAAGATCCGCAGAGTTCCGTCAGCAGCTGGCTCGACAAACCGGCTTTGTTTGTACCGGCTACTTAGCTCGGCAAAAGCATCGTAATCAGCCAGCACAGCGAAGACCCGCTCACGCGGGGCATCAATCAGCAGAATCGAGTCGACCTGTAAAGTCTTGCCATCGCGCTCAACCGTCAGGAACTCAATATCAGCCGCTCCGGCAACTGTGACCAACAGTACAACCAGCGCTAGAAGCAGACATCGAATCATCGATCAAGTAAGTCAAACAGCGATCTCTTCAGCTGTTCTTTAAGATCATCTTGCGGCTGTTCTTTTTGTGGTTGCGACTCTGTTGGTGACTGTGATTCTGTCGCTGTTTGCCCAGCAGAATCCTGCCCGGCCTCATCCTCGGCTTCCGGATCTTCGATACCCAGCTTTTTTCGTAACCGGTCACGCAGCTTGTTCTGACCGATGCTTACCGCAATAGCCGTCAAATCCACACCAACAGTGGGCGCATCCATATTGCCCTTCAAGGTGATCGGCAGAACCAAGCCCTTCAGATCCTTAAGCACCTCACCATCATCAAAGCGCGGTGTTTCTACTACGCGAGCTTCCAGCCGATAGTCAATGGTCGAGTCCAGCAGATTTACATTACCCAAACCACTCAGACGAATAAACGGAATCTGTGCAGCAAAATAATCATTATTTAGCACACCATCTGCGAACCTGGCTGTCCCGCTGAATTGACTGATTTCTGTCTGTGGATTTTCAGGTGGCACTGGTAACTCTTTATTTTTTAGCTTTGCCCGTGTTTTGCGTATCTCGTACCAGATATCAGTGCCCTGATAGATACCATCCTGCAGATCCAGTGCCGCGTTACCCGACAGGTTAGCCAGTAATTCGTTCACACTGTCGCCGCTGGCTGTTCCTGTAAAGCTCACGTTGGCTGTGCCGGAAAGATTGTGTTGATCACGCAAGTCGACCAGCAAAGTTGCAAGTTGCACACCTGATAAATTTTCATCGACGGACAATGCCAGCTTCGCACCCCTGACATCCAGGCGGATATCACCCGAATAACCGCCATCATAAAGAACGGCCGTAAGCGGGTTGAGGCGTATTAGCCCATTCTTTGCTTTGAGATTGATCCTGACATCATTGAGACGTGCATCCGCAAATTTCAGCTGGCCGATACCTATACGCCCTTGCATATTGAGTGCGCGCAGGTCTTCAACCGGCAGATCCAGACTGTCATCACGATTAACGGCGGCGGTATCATTGCTGGCAGTTTCATCTGCTGGTGCCATATAGCGATCCAGATCGATATTGTCGAGCTCCAGATCAAATGCCAGTGCCTGTGTTTTGAGGCTGTTCACCCGCACCCATCCAGTGATCTTGCTGTCATCCAGCGTAGTTACAATATTCTCAACGGCTGCTTTGTCACCCGCATAAGACCAGTTACCCCGCATCTCGAAACGCTGCAAAACCTCGGGGTCGGCTGTTATCAGCGGTGCTGCACCCAGTGTGGCCAGCAGTTCCCGTGGGTTAAAACGCGCAACCGAAACTGTTCCGGCTATTTCAGGATTGTTGTCGACTAATACGCCCTCACCCTTGATATTCACCCTGATGCCCGCTGCCTGCAGCGTCGCTGCAAGACCCTGCAGTGGCACGCGCTTAGCGCCCAAATCATGAATTGAATCCAGTCCGAGCATGACGCTTACACTACCGCCGGGCAGATCATCCCCCTGCAACTCAAGCTCACTGCTTACATCAACCAGGTCTACCCGCTGGCTTTCAGTATCTACCGTAACCTGTGCTGTCATACTAACCTGCGCGGTGATACCGGGCGCCAGTCCGTCAGCCTGTAACGATGCTGACAGATCAAAGGGCTGGCCTGTCCGGATCGCCCCGGTGGTGAGATTAATGGCGCTAATCCGGATTGTTTCACCGGCTGCCTCATCCAGGAAACTTACACGACCCTTACGGATCTCTATACCGGCAATGTCCAACGCGGCAAGGCCACCACCGGGTAGTGCGGATTCCACCTCATCTTCTGCGGGTACAGCCGCTACAGAACCGAAATCCCAGTTATAGCTACCGTCAGCTCTGCTGATCAGCTGTAAATTAAAACCCGTAAGCTCTATAGCACCGACACGTAATTCCTGGCGCGTAAGCAACGGCCAGAGCTGAACATCAACGGCAGCCGCTTCCACGCTGGCAAAATCAGATTCAGGAAACCCGGATGGGTTGCCCAGGGCGAGCGGGCCCAGCGCAATACCGCAGCAAGGAAAAGTTTTTAGTGTGAGGTCACCCTCGATAGTGAATGTACGACCGGTTTGCTCGGTTACTGCCGCAGCAATCTCATCCTTATAGTCGTTCGGATCAATTATGATCATTACGAGCACACTGAGGCCGATACTTAATAGCAGCAGCCCACCTACCAGGATTGCGATCCAGCGCATTAATGTTTTCATGGTGCTATTAGACCACTGCTACCGGAATGAACCAATACTCAGTCTGGCCAGCGATGGTGTAACAAAGCTGTGAGCCTGCGGCGACGCGCACTCGCGATCCACGGCCAGACCCACATGGCAGCCGACAGTCCCGGTGCTGCGGCGGCGGGGCCCTCCAGATCTTTGGTCCAGATTAGTATCTGGGCAGCAAGCAACCAGACGGTGAGGTACAGCGCAAGCCGCAAACCCTCCATCGACACCAGAAAACACTCAAGTGCCCTTATATTCAGATAACAACGTGTATGCCAGGGCAATGCCGCATAACCCGGCACATTGCCATGCCCCATAAAGTCATGGCAGGCCCGGCATACCCGCAACCAGTATATATTTGCAGCATGCACCATATATGACAGCAAACCATGGCCGAAGGCATTATTTAAGTGATAAATCCGGTCATTCTGAAGGGAATCCAGCTTTGTACGCAGCAATTGCTGTATGTACCCGGATTTATTGTCAGCAATTTTTGACAGCTGCTGCTGCCGGAAGCCTGTCTATTCTGGCGTATGCTTGACCACTTCAATATTGTGGCCATCCGGATCAAGCACAAAAGCGCCGTAATAGTCCGGATGATATTCAGGACGTAACCCCGGGGGGCCATTATCTGTTCCACCCGCTCCCAGCGCTGCAATATAAAAAGCATCCACCTGTGAACGCTTCTCGGCGACGAAAGCAACGTGTACTGACACCGGAACATCATCAGTAATGCGAACTGTCAGGTATGGCATATGCCCTGTACCAAAAGCCGCATGCCGTTCACTTGTGCCCAATAAGCTAATGCCGATCGGCTCAAGCGCAGATACATAGAAGGTTTTACTGACGGTAAGATCGCTTACCCGTATACCGATGTGATCAAGTTTATGTGGCCAACCGGTCATTCCACTGCCTGGGGAACGAGGCCGCTGCTCCTTAAGTAGTCACGAATCTGTTCGGCCACCAGCAAATGTCCCGCAGGAACCCAATGCGTATCATTCATATACAAACAACGCTCATCCGAGCGGATGACATCAAGCAAATCGAGTGATGCTATATCTTGCGTCGCAAAGATATCCTGCAAAAATTTTTGTGGCATATTGAAATCATACTCACGTTGTTCATCGGCAGGAATCACCTGTTCCTGTAACGCCGGATTAATTTGATTTTCATCCGGTAAAACTACAACCAATAACTTGACCCCCATCTCGTTAGCAATAGACTGCATGCGCTTCAGTTCTGCAACATTAGCAATCGCCAGCTGGGATTCCTCGCCTGTTGGTTTGGCTTTATGAGCATCTATACGTTTTTTCTGTATCGCCACATAGTATTCGGTGAAGTCAGTGCAATCATCTCGAACAAAATTCATATTGTCCGGTTTGATCCGCATAAGTGCCCGTGCTGTATGTGAATTCTCGTACGCCAGAATACGTAATGTGGCCCATCGATTCAGCACCGCCTCACGCGATACTCTGCGGCCCAATACAGCCGTCAACGTCTGCTCGACAGCAAAGCGATCCAGGTAAATATCATTCCCCACAAACAGGCCCACCAGCACCAGGTCAGGCTGATATAGTTCACCATAATGCTCCAGAAATTCGGCGTACTGAAAGGGGCTCCAGCCGCCTACACCGGCGTTGACCACTTCAAACTTCCCACCTGCTCCCGCATTCAAAATACGCTCCAGTTGCTGGGGGTAGGCTTCGGACTGCTCAACATTCGCACCAACCGTAAAGGAATCGCCAATCATCAGGATACGAAAAATACCGGCGGGCTTGGGAATTTCAACTTCCGCATCCCGGTGACCACGGCTGTTAGCTAAAGCGTCGATACCGGTGGGATAACTGCCCTGACTTAATGCTTTGTGCCGAAAACCTGTATAGGGATCGGGCTCAAAGTACATATTTTTTTCCAGCGAAAAAGGGATTGGATAAAAAATAGCGAGGCCTAACTCGATAAGCAATATTCCGAACAGGCACGAAATAACTGGCAGAAGAATATATAAACTCCTGTGTGCACCAGTCATAGCAACGTTCTGGGTATATTCATGGGAAATTATTTCGCCCTATATCTTCAAGCGTTGGCAGATTGAGCTGATCCAGTTCACGCTTAAGCGTGTCGCGTTCCTGCGAACTTATAACCGGACTTTCTATCCAGTGCACAAGATGTACAACCACACCTTTTATCTCTTCAGTAGACTGTGCATTTTCGATACGTGCCACGTATTGCTTTTCAAAATATCCATGTGGATCTACTGCAAGGCCTGCGACAAGGCGTGCGAAGGTTAATCCAAATTCACGAGTTTCTGTCAGGCTTTGTTCCATAGCGGTATCACACTATCTGATGGCACGATTGTTAGGGCAATCGACAGGTTGAAACTTTGAGTTATATAAACTCAGCGCTGATCTTCTTCTGTCAGGTAGCGCACAAAATGATTATTGGCATCTACCAGGATCACTTGGGGCACGATCGGTTCATCCGTAAATTCAAATGCCATGATAACGACCTCTTCACCTGCTGCAATCAGGTGTGCGGCCGGTCCATTCATACAAATTTTCCCCGAGCCACGTTCGCCCTCGATAACATATGTTTCCAAACGAGCACCGGAGGTGTTACTGGCAACCAGTACTTTCTCATTAGCCCACAAACCCACCTTCTCAGTGAGATCTTTATCGATGGTAATGCTGCCCACGTAATCCGGATCAGCCTGGGTTACGGTGGCTTTATGAATTTTTGCTCGCAAAACGGAACGCAATGTACCGTCTCCTAAACCGATTGCTGGCAGTATCAGCATCGATATATTGTGTAAATCAAAAAAACAAACAGCCAACCTGCGGGCTGGCTGCATCCAAATACCAAGTCCCTGGGCTTGCAGGCCGCCTGACCGGCTTTAGGCTCATCTGGGGCGCAACATCCTACCAGAAAAGCCCCGCAGCGCCGATCAAAGCTAATATTTCACCGAATGATCAGGGCCAGGACCGGCCAAACCATGACAAATCAATGACTACAGAGCTCTGGACGTCTTATCCCGCCAGCCCGAAGGTGGCGCCACCTCCGGCCAGAAAGCCATCCTCATTAGCTGTAGACGCACGGCCCAGGACACTGTTGCGATGAGGAAATCGACCATACTCCACAATGATGTCACGATGTTGAGCTGCATAATCCCGGTATCCGACCGCTATGTCACGCCATTCATCCGGCGCGTCCTCGGCCATCGCAGCGTATAAGGCGACACCCGCATTCTGGATTGCCACGTCCTCAGAGTGCTGGTAAGGCATCAGAAAAAAGGCTTGCTCAGGAACTGTCAGCCCCGCTAGCTGCCCCAGAGTTACCCCCTGCCCGGCCAGCTCCAGCGCCTTTATGTCGTAGCGAAATACCTCTGCAGTGCCACGGAAAATATTACGCGGGAATTGATCAAGCAGAATAATTAAGGCCAGTCTGCCATGCGCTGTTTCAGCCCAGTCTGCATAATGCCCTGCCCCGGCATCGGTAACAATATCTGCGTAGAGCTCCCATATCTGCTGGTCAACTACTGTATCGGCCCCAAACCAGAATGAGTTGCGTTCGATAGTCGCCGCAGGTGTTTCACCCGCCTGCGCAAACCAGAATCGCATAATCCTGTCTGGATCAATCATTGCTTAACACCCCACATGGACTACTCAATTCCAATTCCAATTCTAAATCCAGCCCCAATACTAAATTTTAGCACTACTGATTAACAATACCGCAGCTGCAGCTGCGGATACTACAAGAACAAGATACCGGGTCGCCCCATGATCAAAATACAGCGCCAGCGGACGCGAACAAATGTAGCCAAACACAAATCCCGGCACAAGGAACAAACCCAATCTTGCCTCATCAACTGAAAATCGCCCAAATACAGCCAATGCAAGGACAATCGTTATGGATGCAACGGTATAAATAAAAGCCAGTGTTGAACGTACCTTTGGCCCGGTCTCGCGCTGGTACAGCACTGCCACCGCCGGAGCACCAATACCTGAACTCGCGCCCATCGCTCCTGCAGTAAATCCTGAGACTAATGCCGTAATGCGAGTTAACGGGAAGTGCACGCCAAATACAGAAATAAGTACAGCAAACAAAATCATACTGCCAAATATAATTCCCAGCTGATCATGACCAACCCGCGATAATAGCCAGGCACCCAATGCCGAACCCGGGATAGTAGCTATCAGAATAAAGCTGGTAGCCCGAAAATCTATGTGGGCACGTTCGCGCCAGGCCATCAGACCCGATATGGATAAACTGCCAAAGATCAGTGGCCCCGGAAGGAAGCTCATATTAATCATCGCTAACAGCGGAACCATGATAAAGCCGCCACCCACGCCACTGACACCCTGAATGATGGCTCCCAGCACAACAGCCAGCAACGCCAGCAGCAGCTCAAACTCCATTTTGCTGCCTGCTATTCACCCATTGCAGTGTCACGCGAAACAGGACCACCATCTGCTTCCCAAAAAGGCGGGAACCGCATTGCCACGGCAGAGCAGGCCATAACAAAGGTCGACAGCAACACATACATGCCCGCATCGCCATACATGATCAACAAGGTTAGTGTCGCGATCAGAAAGGGCTGATGGGAGAAGGCCACCTTGCCATTATTGGTGGCTCGCAAATTGTGCGGAGGTGAAACATAAATATCCCACCAGCCAACCTGATAATTAAGGTTATATACAGAAAGTACCGCTACCAGCAGCAGTGCATTGACGATACCGGGAAACCCGAACTGCTCCAGCATGGCGTACATGGATATATACAACAGGCCGGCACAAATGCCCCAGAAAGCACCATGAAAAATTGTGGGCAACAGATATAACTTGCGGCCATGGGTCAATGTACCGCGGGGCCACCAGTAAACGTAACCCCAGACAGAAACCAGCCAGCATGCACTGACAACCAGTATCCAGGTAGTGTCCTGCAGACGACCGGGTGCTATTAACGGGTGATCCAGCACGTAGCCAAGTACACCGGTCACCCAGCTAAACAGTATTACAAAACAGTAGTAAATCCAGGCACGAATCCACGCCAGCCTGGGGCTGTGTATATTAGGATCATGCTTTGCACGAGCCGCAAAAAAGACCGCACCGTTGCCGATTGCAAATATGATGACACCCAGCATGACCCATTTAAGCCAGGCCGGGCCGCCATAAGCGGCGCCAATAAAATAGTTAGTTGCTGACATCCCCGTACCTCCAATGAATCTGCCCACACACTAACGCGAACAGAACACCTGATTTAAATGAGGCAAGAATACGGCCGCGTAACGAACAACCCAGGTCTAATCACACGGCTAATCACTAACAACCGCGTCGGCCTCAATTTCAACCAGCATTTCAGGATCAACCAGCCGCCGAACTTCCAGCATGGTGGTGGCCGGCTTAATATCTGCAAAGGCCTCTGCATGGGCACGCCCCACCTCGGGCCAGTCAGCAATATTGACCAGATAGATACGGGTGCGCACCACATCAGCGAGATCAGCACCCAGACCATTCAGCGCTTCCTTCACATTCCTAATTGCCTGCGTCGTCTGGGCGTAGGGATCATCGGTACCCACAACATCACCAATTTCATCGGTCGCAGTAGTGCCGGAGACACGAATAGTATCGCCAACCCGCACAGCCCGCGAATAACCTATAAGCGGCTCCCACTTAGTATCAGAGTCATAGTTCTTCCGTGTCATTTCAATTCCAGTAAGATGATCTTGGGCAGGTTAACAGTCAACCATTCATCCAGCTAAGTACAATCCCGATGAGTGCGCCCAGTATCAAGACTGTTTGCGCCAGAATTCCGATTACAAAACCAATTGTTCGCTTTGCCGGGTCCTTTGCATAGCCCGAACAATACATCCAGCGGCCCGCTATGAATACCAGCCCCGTTGCTGCTGCCGATAAGGGCTCGACATACCAGGCAAATAACCACAGTGCTGGCAAAATGACAACCAGCTGTTCCATGGTGTTCTGGTGAATGCGAAAATAGCGTTCGAAGATTTCATTACCGGTGACGGCCGGTGCAATTATATTATTTTTAACTCGCGCCCGCCCAACCAGAATTGCGAACACAAAAAATTGTGTCAGCATCAGCACTGTAACGATAGCGACCGGTTCCATTCCCTGCACTGAGACTACTCCCTGAACCTAAACAGGCCAGACACCATTGCAGCAGCCCTAGTTTTTTAGTTCGTTAATAGGAACCGACTCTTTAATGCCGGCTTCCTTGATTGAATTGATCACACTGACCAGCGTATCCACGCGAGACTTCGAATGAGCCAGCACAGCAACATTCGATTTAGGCTTCTCGGCCTTGGCACGAATTATCTGTGCTGTCACTGCACGCTTATCGACGGTCAGGCCATTAATATAAATTTCATCCGTCGCACGTATAACTATCGTGATTGACTCCGATTCAACATTAGTGATTTCCTGATCGGGCGGCTTGTTGATGTCAATTGCCAGTTCTTTCACGAAGGTCGCGGTAACGATAAAGAAAATGAGCATGATAAAAACCACGTCCAGCATGGGCGTGAGGTCAATCTTTGCTTCCTCTTCGTCAGATAGCATCTGACTGACTTGATCGATCCGGCTCATTCGTTTTCCTCGTTCTTATATGTTCCTGACAAAACATGTTGCCTGTCATGATGGCCTGGTGCAGATAGACCAAGGCAGATCCATTAAGGCTTTTCGACTTTATTACCAAGTCTAACACCCGCCAGCCGATCCACAGGACGCCAGCCGGGGCGGTTATTCTGCTTGAACCGCGCGCTCAAACCAAGCGGTATGGGTTAATCCGATCAACCGTAGCCTAACCCCGAGGCCGCCCGGCATATAACAATCCAGCCGCCAGCCCGCCAAGCGCCCAGCCCAGCCACGCAGGCTGAGCCTGCTGCCCCACCAGCAAAACCGCTGCCAGCAACGTAATCGCACCAGTAAATGCCAGGTAACGATAGCGCGCCCAACGCAGCATCTCGCGGCGGTCATAACGCGGCTGCACTGCATTGCTATGCGAATCTGCCTCATTATTCACACGCTCCATCAGGTGCCGCGCCACGGTCGGTAACTGATCCACCATATAGCGGATTTCGGGCATATCCTGGCGGATACGCTTTAGCATGGCCCGGGGGCCCGTACGGTCTTCCATCCATTCGCGTAACACCGGCTGCCCGGTTTGCCACAGATCAAGCTCCGGATATAACTGGCGGCCCAGCCCTTCAATATTGAGCAAGGTTTTCTGCAGTAATACCAGCTGTGGCTGTATTTCCATGTTAAAAGCACGCGCAATACTGAACAGTCGCAGCAGCACCAGGCCAAAGGAAATATCTTTTAAGGGCTTATTGAATATGGGCTCGCACACTGTACGAATAGCCGATTCAAACTCATCAACGCGAGTTCCACGCGCCACCCAGCCCGAATCAACGTGAAGCCGCGCCACACGATGATAATCACGATCAAAAAATGCCAGAAAATTCTCTGCCAGGTATCTGCGATCACGATCATCGAGTGTCCCCATGATCCCGAAATCTACTGCCGCATAAAGTGGCTTGGCCGGGTCTGTCACATCGACAAAAATATTACCCGGATGCATGTCAGCATGAAAGAAATTATGGCGAAATACCTGGGTAAAAAATATTTCTACGCCATTGGCTGCCAGCTTGGGTATATCTGCACCCGCCCGGCGGAGGCTGTCCATGTCACGAATTGGAATACCGTGAATACGCTCCATGACCATGACATCAGTACGGCAATAGTCAAAATAGACTTCGGGTACATATAACTGATCTGAATCAAGGAAGTTATTCCGTAGCTTAGAGGCATTGGCGGCCTCACGCATCAGGTCCAGTTCATTCAGTATGGTTTTCTCATACTCGGCAACCACTTCCACAGGCTTTAGCCGGCGCGCTTCTTTCCAGTAACGCCGGACCAGGCCGGCCAGAGCATAAAGCACTTCAACGTCACGCTCGATCAACGCGCGCACGCCGGGTCGAAGCAGCTTCACGACGACTTCCTCGCCGCTGTGCAGCCGGGCTACATGCACCTGGGCGATGGAAGCGGCAGCCAGTGCCGTACTGTCAAACTCCGCAAATACTTCGCTGGCAGGCTGACCATAAATGGCCTGTATCTGCGCCAGCGCCTCCTCGGCAGAGAAGGCCGGCATCTGATCCTGTAGCTTGACCAGTTCCTCGCCTATATCATCCGGCAGCACATCCAGTCGCGTAGAAACTGCCTGGCCAAATTTGACGTAGACGGGGCCGAGCTCCTGCAATGCCTCGCGGATTCTAACTCCACGTGGTGCATCCGACTTGCGTTGCCCCCAGGTCCAGGGTGACAGGTAGAACATAAAGCGCAATGGCCGCAATAAGTGTGTCGTGCTAATTAGATCATCCAGACCATGTCGGACCAGCACGCGCTGAATGGCAAACAATCTGAATAAAAGTCGCAGGCGCATAATGCGGGGCTTCAGGCAGCGGACTGCTGGCTACGCAGCAACTGAAGTTTTGCCTCCAGACGCTCGACAGCGGCAGCTGTCTTATCCACCGCGCTGTTAAATTCTTCCACTTCAGTAACAGCCACCAGATCGCGGCTTTCCTCGGTCAGGTACTCCGCAATACTGCGCCCAAGAGAACGATGTGCCCGGCCTGCCCATTCCGCAAAGCCGTGCAATGCACGGCCAGTCTCATGAGCAATTACATCGCCCGTAAAATGCGACAACTCCTCTTCCCAGTCAGGGCGCAGGATATCCAGCAACGCACGAAAATCAGTCGCTATATCTGCATCGCCACTGATACGCACATGCCCCTCGCGAATGACGGCTTCAGGGTCATCACCAGCCAGCCGTGCCAGATATAACGGGCTGCCACTAATCATGGCATCAGGCTCAGTCATTACCCCGCTCACAAGCACCAGTCGCCCATCATTAACGGCGAAATACATGTCCAACCCGGCGGTTCCGGTCTGCACAGCAAACGTCCTGCCTTCAAGACGCTGGCAAAGCGCAGCCGCTGTCGTGGAACGCTCAATGCCGCGGTCAAGCAGTGCCTGTGCCGGTTTTACCAGCAGATCAATTACAGGATTATTCGCTGTCACCAGAGTCTGACCCTAATACCTATAGCCAATATGGAGCGCGACAATACCACCACTAAGGTTGTGATAGGTACAGTCTTCCAGTCCGGCTGACTGCATCATTCCTTGCAGCGTTTCCTGATCAGGGTGCATACGAATTGACTCAGCCAGGTAACGGTAGCTATCGGCATCATCGGCAATCAATTTGCCAAGTACCGGCAATACCTTAAATGTATAAGTATCGTAAACCGGAACCAGCCACTTAAGCACCGGCTTGGAAAACTCCAGAATAAGCAGCCGCCCACCCGGCTTGATTACTCGCGCCATCTCATTCACCGCAGTCTGCTTGTCCGTCACATTGCGGAGACCAAAACCTATGGTCACGCATTTCATGCTCGAAGTTGCAAACGGCAGGTGCTCTGCATTTACCTGCAGCGACGTAATATTAGCTGCCAGACCATGATCGAGCAGCCGATCGCTGCCTTCCGCAAGCATGGCCGCATTAATATCTGTATGCAGCACATGCCCGGCCGACCCAACCTGCCGCGCAAGGCCCATCGTCAAATCGCCAGTACCACCGGCAACATCCAGAGCCGTATCACCCTCTCGCAGGCCAGTACGTGCCAACGTAAATGCCTTCCATGCCCGATGTACTCCAAGCGACATCAGGTCGTTCATCAGATCGTAATTTGATGCGACCGAATCAAATACATCACGCACACGATCGGCCTTGTCGGCCGTATTTACAGTCTCGTATCCGAAATGAGTAGTGTCGTGGTCGCCTTGCATGGTGGTCTTCTTTTTATTCTCCACGCCAAAGTTTAACGGCTATTGGGGTCAGACTCTAACTTTTGTGGCTGATCTCTATGGGCGTTCAGGGCCAAACCTCTATTTTTACGGATAGCTGCTCATCTGCGGCGACGGGCCGGGTTAGCCGCCCGCTTAGGCCTTCGTCATGCGCTCAGCAGGCGGCTAACCCGGCCCGTCGCCGCAACACCTCAGAATATCTAGTGTAAGTAGCCCGATTTAAATAACCAGTCAGGATTATTCCGGTTTGGCAGCAAAATTTCGTACGTAATATAACCAGGTATTGCTTTGGTTGGCGGCTTGGTTAGTCCCGTAGTGCATGACGCAGGCCTAAGCGGAGGGGCTAACCAAGCCACCAACCAAAGCAATACCGACCGTATCCAAGTAACAAATTCAAACCCGACCACAATTGATCTGCTCAACTAATAGATACTGATGCAGGAGGACCTTGGAAAGGCAACTATGTGGCCATAGGGACAAGCCACTAACCCCGGTCAAATCCGCTGCTACTAACAGAGAACAGCCCGACCATTTGCTGACCGATACCAGCACTACAGTATCTCGGGAAGGCACGGCGCAATTGCCCCCGAACGGAGGGGCTGACCGAACCACAGACCCCAGCAAGACCAAACCAACCAATAACAGAACAATTCAGATAGACACTATTACCAGAGGGCCTTGGGCGGTGGTGGGATTAGTCCCCGGCGCATGACGCAGGCCTAAGCAAGGGGACTAATCCCACCACCGCCCAAGGCCCGGCACTACTTTGCAAAAATCTAAAGGATGTACCGACTCAAATCCTCATCTTGCGAGAGTTCCTTGAGCTGAGAATCAACATAAGCGGCATCGATACTGATCTCCTTGCCACCACTATCCGCAGCCGCAAAAGAAATCTCCTCCAGCAACCTTTCCAGGACAGTATGCAGGCGACGTGCACCAATATTCTCAGTCTGTTCATTCACCCGGAACGCGATCTCCGCGAGCCGCGCAACCCCTTCCTCAGTAAATTTCAGAGTCATACCCTCAGCGCCCATTAAAGCTGTGTACTGCTCGGTGAGCGATGCGTCCGGCTCAGTCAGAATACGGATGAAATCATCACTGGTGAGTGCTTTCAGTTCCACGCGTATCGGAAAGCGTCCCTGTAATTCCGGAATCAGGTCAGAAGGTTTGACTCCATGAAAGGCACCTGACGCGATAAACAGTATGTGATCAGTTTTCACCATGCCGTATTTGGTGCTAACGGTGCAGCCTTCGACCAACGGCAACAGATCACGCTGCACACCTTCACGGGAGACATCAGCACCTTGCGTTTCTGAACGACGTGCAACTTTATCCAGCTCGTCAATAAATACGATGCCGTTTTGTTCCACCGCTTCGAGTGCGACCAACTTGATATCCTCTTCATTGACCAGGTTCGCAGCTTCTTCTTCAATCAGCAGCTTGAATGCTTCTTTTACTTTAAGTTTGCGCGTATGGGTTTTAGCCGGAGCCATATTTTGAAACATACCCTGCAATTGGCTGGTCATTTCCTCCATACCCGGAGGTGCCATGATCTCGATGCCAACCGAGGGGGCCTGTAAATCGAGCTCTATCTCTTTATCATCCAGCTTTCCCTCACGCAGCATCTTGCGAAATTTCTGCCGGGTATCGGTTTCTTCTGCGCCCTCGGCATTTGCAGGAGGAGGTAACAAAGCATCCAGCACACGATCTTCAGCTGCATCCTCGGCACGGTGACGCACTTTTTCCATCTCTGTTTCGCGCGTCAGCTTAATCGCAACATCCATCAGATCACGCACGATACTGTCAACCTCGCGACCAACGTAACCCACCTCGGTAAACTTGGTAGCTTCGACTTTAATGAAGGGTGCCTTGGCCAGATTTGCGAGTCGTCTGGCAATTTCAGTTTTGCCCACGCCGGTCGGGCCCATCATAAGAATATTCTTGGGCATAATCTCATCACGCAGTTTTTCATCAACCTGCATACGTCGCCAGCGGTTGCGCAGGGCAATGGCAACTGCCCGTTTTGCATGATCCTGGCCAACTATATGCTTATCGAGTTCCTGTACGATCTCTCTTGGAGTCATCTGTGACATTAGTGTTTTCTCTGTCCCATTGAATCATTTGCAGAAAGAGTTTCCACAATGATGTTCTCGTTGGTATAGACACAAATATTTGCGGCAATTCCCAACGCTTTGCTAACAATATCTTCAGCGCTCATTTCGGTGTTATCGAGCAATGCACGGGCTGCTGCCTGGGCAAAAGAACCGCCTGAACCAATCGCCATCAGATCATCCTCGGGCTCAATTACATCCCCATTACCGGAAATAATAAGTGAAGCCTCGGTATCTGCTACTAATAATAATGCTTCGAGCCGTCGCAGACGTCGATCTGTACGCCAGTCTTTTGCCAGCTCAATGGCTGCGCGGGTCAGGTTACCGTACTGATCAAGCTTCCCCTCGAACAGCTCAAACAGTGTAAACGCATCGGCTGTGCCACCAGCAAAACCGGCAACTACCCGATTATTTGCGAGATGCCGAACCTTGCGTGCGTTGCCTTTCATTATTGTGTTACCCATGCTGACCTGGCCATCACCGGCTATAGCAACGATGCCGTTTCTACGCACAGAAACAATGGTTGTTCCGCGGAATTGTTCCATTTACTTTCTCCGAAAATCTGGCGGCCGCTTTAACTATCGCGCTGATTAAAGCCAGATAAATATCTGCTGGCTCTTAATCTGCTGGTTTAGGCCTGTCTGGTTGGAATTGCCTTTTCTGGGCATGTTTTTTCTGAGGCATACTTTTTAAGACGAATCCCTCTCTCAATCGATATATCCGAATGGCTATTTCTTCTGCTGCCGTCGCGCCCGAGGGTGAGCTTTATCGTATATCTGGGCAAGATGCTGGAAATCAAGGTGCGTGTAAACCTGGGTTGTACTTATATCCGCATGGCCAAGCATTTCCTGAACGCTACGCAGGTCACTGGATGACTCCAGCAGATGGGTTGCGAAACTGTGGCGGAACAGGTGCGGATAGACCCTTTTGGGCAACCCGGTAGCAATCCCGCGTCTGCGCACCATGGCCTGTACCGTCCTCGGGCTAATACGCTTGCCCCGCGGGCCAACAAATAATGCAGTTTCTTCAACATTTGCCAGATTAGCACGCTGGCGCTGCCACTTCGCCACAGCTGTCAGCGCATAGCTGCCCACTGGCACAATACGTTCCTTGTTGCCCTTGCCTTTAACCCGAACGGTACCATCACTGGCTATATCACCCAGATTTAGTCCAACCAGTTCCGCCAACCGCAATCCGGATGAATACAGCAGTTCCATGAGGGCCCGGTCACGTACATCGGCTAAAGCATCACCCTTGATATCCAGCAGCTTCGCCATCTGGTCCGGGTCAAGTGCATCAGGTAACCGCTTGGGTGCTTTGGGCGCCATAACACCAGCCACCGGATTACTCTTTATATGATCCTCGCGGATCAGATAACGCATGAAACTGCGCGCACCAGACAGGCGTCTTTGAATACTGCGCGGACTAAGATTACTGGCGAAACTGGTGGCCGCATAACGACGCATATTGTGCACGCGCAGATCCTGCCAGCGTGTGATTTCATTTTTTCTGCAATAGGTTTGCAAACAGACCAGGTCGCGACGATAAGCAGCGATGGTATGTACGGAAAGATTTCGCTCATTTTTCAGGTGCGCGAAATAGTCTTCTGCAAGCTGCCACTCTGTCTCGTTCATGATGATGGTGCCGATGATGCCTGCCGACTGGATGGTGCCATAGCTTTATAGCTTGTTGACTGAATACAGCTAACGAATGCTTATGATAGTGATTTAGTAAACAAGCTATAGAGCTATGACCGGCACCACTCCGATAATTACCACTCCACTATCTAATGGCCAGTGCACATCCTAACAAGTCACCCAGGCGTGCCAGGAAATCCATGCTCTTGCCGGGATGAAAATACTCAGCATCACGACTGCCAATGGCCAGTAGCCCCGTTGCCGCATTCTCGCCTAATGGAACCAGTGCCGCAGAACCTATCTCATCTGCATCAGGACCAAATAGAAAAGCTTTCTGGCTGTCCCGTATAGTGCCGCAGCGAGGTTCGCTGTTGGTCAGGAAAGTCTTGAAAGGCCCGAGGGCAACATCATTACGCTCAACCAGCCGCAAAAACCGGCGCGTTTTATTGCCAAATTCACCGAACTCGCCAACAGCATCTGTTTCAAACAGCACCAGCACAGACTGATCTGCATTGAATGAACTGCGCAACAACTCTTCTGCCACACCTACCGCCTGCGCACGACTGCCGGCTGCCAGTAAACGGGTGGCTAAATCGTGAACCTTCCCGGCCAACTGATCATTGCTACGCGCTACATCAACCAGATCACGCAGTTTACCTTCCAGCTGGCGGTTACTTTGCCTGAGCGTCGCAACCTGACGTTCAACCAGCGAAACGGCCGCACCGGTACGGTGCGGAACTCGCAGAGTCGTTAACAGGGTTTGATGGCGCTCGAAAAAATCCGGATGCGCCTGTAAATAGTTGGCAACAGACTGTTCGTTGGCAATATCTGGCTGAGCGGAACTTATTTCGGACTTACTGACACTGCTCATAATTCGATAACCCCTTCAAACACCGCGACGGCTTCGCCAATCAACCAGACAGGCTCACCCGGACCTGCCCAACGCACTTTTAAATTTCCCCCCGGTAACTGGACGATCACGTCATCGGAAAGTTTTCCGGCACGCCGGCCCACCGCAACTGCCGCACAAGCACCGGTCCCACATGCACTGGTTTCGCCTGCCCCGCGCTCGAACACCCTTAATATGATGTGTTCGGAACTCATGATCTGCATGAAGCCGATGTTAGCACGCTTTGGAAAACGCTCATGGCTTTCCAGCAACGGCCCAAGCTCCTCGATACGCGGTGCTACCCCGCCCCCGATCTCTATTACCGCGTGCGGATTACCCATAGAAACAACCGCAATTTCGAAGGTTTCACCATCAGCCTCGATTTGGAAGAGATCGCCGTTTGTGGACAGCCCGGCAGCATCGAACGGCAGGCTGGACGGCTCAAAATCAGGCTCGCCCATGGCTACTGCAATATCCCCGTCCGGCTGCAGGCGGGCTTCTACCACGCCACCCGGATAGGCCAGTTTCCAGATTCGTTCAAAATCATCCTCCGGGCCCGCTATAAACCGGGCGATACAGCGTGCACCATTACCGCACTGCTCTGCCTCACCACCATCCGCATTGAATATGCGATAGAAAATGTCGGCATCGCCATCGGCGGCTTCTTGCAGCCAGAGTAGCTGGTCAAAGCCAATACCCGTATGACGATCTGCCATACGACGGATAGTCTCCGCTGGCAAATCGCCGGCACCCTGAACCACGACGAAGTCGTTTCCCAGGCCATGCATTTTGGTGAAAGGCAATTGCATCATGCTTACTCTGCTGCGGAAACCGCTTGATAAAGGACAACCAACTGGCCGTGATTATAGAGATGTGCCCTGTTCAACGGCACCCTTCAAAGCAGTTTTTGGCATTCGCATTGTATATATTCTGTTAAATAGAGAAGATACGTCTCCAGCCCAACTGACACATCGAAAAACGGGGAAATAATAACAATGCGACACATAATGGTCCTCAATCCCAAGGGTGGCTGCGGCAAAAGTACCATCGCCACCAATCTGGCCAGCTACTACGCCACACTGGGCAAGAAAGTCGCCCTGGTCGATTACGACTCCCAGCAATCAAGCCTGGACTGGCTCGCGCGCCGCCCGGCCAATCGCGCGGAGATTATTGGTATAGAGGGCTTTAAAGAGGGCATGAAACATGTGCCCCGGAATTGTGATATCGCCATTGTAGATGCGCCGGCCCGTTCCCATGGCAAGGAATTAACCAATCTGCTGCATCATGCTGAAACGATTCTGGTGCCGGTATTGCCGTCTACTATCGATATACAGGCTACTAGAAAGTTCATAGCAGAAGTAAAAGCAACACCAACCATGAAAAGCAGAAAAGCGAAGATCGCTTTACTTGCCAATCGGGTGCGCGAAAATACGCTGATCTTCGATGAGCTTGACGAATATCTCAATTCACTGAAGGTGCCCTACATTGCAACACTGCGTGAAGCGCAAAACTATATTCGCGCCTATACACGTGGACTGGGTATTTTCGAATTGCCCGAATACCTGGCCTGGCCGGATCAGGAAGAATGGGGGCCACTTATAGACTGGCTAAACAGCCGGGGTTCACGGCCCTGAACGGGTAAAAAGGGCAGACATACTACTGTCCCACTTAACAACGGCTTGTATAGTTGCAAGTCAGTGGTAGCCAATGGTGTGTAAAAATCGTAGCTGAGCCGGCATGGGTCGCAACATCTGTCTGACTCTATTTAATCATCTGCCATATCTACAGCTATCCGCGGCACGTCTGCACCGCCATAACTCAGTGTCAGGCCTTTCTGGAACGCCGCAGATGCTGCATCAGCCTCGTCCATCCTGATTAACAACTGGCCCAGTTCATGCCAGGCTTCGGGTGACGGCCGGATAGCAATACTTGATTCTAAATAGCTGCGTGCCTTACCCCAAAGCTCATTACGTACACATAAACGTCCAGCCACAAGCAATAAAGCCGCATCTTCCGGGCGCGTCTGTAACCACGCTTCAGTCCGACGCAGTAACTTCGCCTGATCAGTTGCTTTCAGATCAGCATAAAGACGAATCAACTCTTCGCTCCACTCGCGATTTAACGCTTTACGAATAATGGCCTCGGCCTCGTCAATCTGTCCTTCCGCAATCAGTGCTTTTATACGGGCACTCATAAGCAATGAGTTTTCACGCAGATGCCGTGGCAATTTTTTCCACAGTTTTCGCACTCGTTCCGGATCATTGTCTGCGGCATTTAAAAGAGCACACCAGGTACGCTCATACCAGCTATCCAGCAACTCAGCATGTAGCTGATTATTTTTTGCCAGTTTTGGTAATAATTCCTGCAGCTCATCCCAATCGCTCTTTGCAAAGCATAACTCTGCCTTTAGCCGCAGCGCCTGCTGATGATGCGGTATCATTTCCAGCACCTTATTCAGGGTGGCACGCGCGTGCTCAAATTCTTCATTTGCCAGTTGCAGTTCGGCCTGAGTCAGTAACACAGTTGCTGCTGCTCGCGGTTCCTGGTCGTAGGCCATCTTCAACCAGTTATCGCGCCGACCACGATCACCCTGTGCCTGTGCGGCACGAGCTGCAGCCAGATAGTTCAGCAGAGGTGTTTCACTGTTGCGTACGCCCTTCGTTAACAATTTTTCACCCCGCGCAAAATTGCCTTCGCCCATTTCTATATAACCGCGTACGATTCGTTCACCTGCTTTGCGCACCCGGCGCCTTGCCGCCATCTCACCCAACTGTCGTGGCGCATGCCACATACGCACCCCTGCCCGCACAACCAGGTAAATCATGAGCAATAAAAAGGCCAGCACGGGCACCGACATCTCGATGACATAACCGCGAAAGTTGATCAGCACATAACCATTATCTGCAAGCAAATAGTTTGCAGATAACGCACCAAGTGCCAGGGTCAGGACTATAAGCAGCCCTATCTTCACGGCCCCTCACTTCCGGGGTTTCCCAGCGCGGTATCTGTAAGTGAAAGCATTAGCGCCAGCGAACCGGATATATCAGGTAACGGCCCGGGCAACTCCAGCGCCCGCAGTTCTGTGACAGTCATCCGGGCCGCTGCCACTGCCGTTGAATCAGTATCAAAATACTCATCAATTTGTTCATTTACGCGCTCCAGCGATTGCATGAACAACTCAGCATTGCCACCAATGAGCGCCAGCCTGGCCACCTGCAACTCCGCCTTTACCGCCTCGACTATCAGGGCTTCTTCGGCCGAACCCAGCAGGGCTACACGCGGCGCATCCATTTCCTTGATGCTAACTATGCTGGAAAATACTGCTTTCACGGTTGCCACAAAGCGGACCCAGTAATCTGTTGCTTCTGCCGCATCATCTGTAACCTGGATATCGGGTGAAAAATTATCCGGGGCCGTACGGCGAAACGACCAGCTTCCTGCCTGTGCAGCAAGTGACAGCAAGCGAAATGAGATTCCGGTACGGTCGATAATGGGCACTGCTTCTAGTGCAGCTAATTCGGTGCTGAGCTGGGCACGCACGGCGGTTAATGATGGATCACCCGCATCGCGCAATTTATCATCCGCAAGTTGTAATGCACTGGCTGCAACTGTTGCGTTACCCGCCAATGTTGCCTGCGCGTTAGCTATCTGCAGATAATAAAGTGCCTCGGTTACTAACCAGTTCGCCCGACTCCGGGCGTTAATGCCCGGAATATTGGCTAGCTGCTGTTCGCTTTGGGTTAGCCGCAGCGACAATTCCGGGATAATACCCAGCCCACTTTCCAGCGAGCTTTCGAGATCGGCAATAAGTTGCTGCTGGCGCCCCGATTGCTGCGCCAACCCATCGAGGCGGCGCGACAGTTCCTGTATTTTCCCGGCATCACCACTGACACGCGACGGGATATCCTGAAGCGCGACCAGTTGTAAGGCGGTCCAGCCTGCTGCCGCTATTGCCAACACAGATATCAGCAGCGCCAGGGTCGGCAAAAATGATCTGGATGACGGCGTCCCTGATACCGGTTCATTTTTCGCCGCGACGGGCACACCATTACTGGATTCATGTGAATGCTTGGTATCGATTGCGCTCATGCCTGTATTCGCCGGACCAGGGGAAGGAGTGACCATTCTGCCAAGATATTGGCCGCGCATCCATGTGTTATTCCCGTAACGCCGGTTCAGCTATCGCCAGCCAGCAACCGGACAGTAGCAGAATATCAATACGGATAAGCGATACGCCATTATTGGCGTATAAATATATCCACATTTGTGTCAGGCGAATCTAAACCTTGGGGCCGGCTTCTATATGGTTCGGGCCGCACGGGTTCGGCCTGGAAGAACCCTTCGTCATTTAGATGAAGGCGGACTCTCCAGGCACTCTGAGCCTGGCATAATCTGCAACGTTGCCCCGTGACAAAGACAGAGTGGGCAGAATAATTACTTGAGGCGTTGTTTTAAAGTGGCGATATGCCTGCGACTGACGGGCACAGTTTCACCGCTATCACGAACAGTCGCTGAATACTGACCAGCCTCATTGCGCTGCAGGCTTTGAATAGCGGTCGCCCGCAGCACTGAGTTGCGATGAACGCGCACAAAGTCTGAGGCGAATTCTGCCTCCAGTGCTTTTAAAGGCTCATCGATAAGCGACTCTTGAATGGGTCCGCCAGCAGAACTATGCACCATACGCACATATTTCTGGTCCGCATGAAAAGAAATAATACCCTCAACAGGCACAAGACTTATTTTCCCGGACAAACTAACCGGAATATTTTTTCGGGCCGCAAATTCAGGGTTTTCCTGAGTTAAAGCCATCATTTGCATCCTGCTTAGCCGGGCTGCGTGCTCGAGTGCTTGCAGAAGTCGTTCCCGCCGCACAGGTTTAAGCAGATAGGCAACTGCATGCGTATCAAAAGCTTTGACAGCATATTCATCATAGGCAGTTGTAAAAATGACTGCAGGTGGAACCGGCAAATGACCCAGGTGACTCGCCACCTCCATACCATCCATTTCCGGCATACGGATATCCAGTAAAACGACATCCGGTGCCTGAGCCTCACACAAATGCAGTGCTTCCCTGCCATTAGAGGCTTCGGCAATCACCGTCCAGCCACCCGTGTCATTCACCATTTCACGCAGTCGCGAACGAGCAGGCATCTCGTCATCCACAATCAGTAATTTCAGCTGACCAGCACGCATCAGACAGCCTGCGGGAACTCGATCAGCACGCGAAAGTGGTTTGCCAGTTCCTCTACCTCCAGCCGCGCACTGTCACCATAAGTCAGTGCCAGCCGCTGGCGAATATTATCCAGTGCCAGTTGATGCCCGTTACTTTTACGCCGCTGGTTTTCCGGCGCGAGGGGGTTACTGACCGAGATGGTCACAACTCCATCATGTGCCTTACCCGTAATGGTAACGACACCACCACTCGCCAGCGGTTCAATCCCGTGATAGATGGCATTTTCCAGCAATGGCTGAATAGTTAGCCCCGGCACAGGCGTTTGCATAGGCAGATTATCGAGCTGCCAATCCACCTTTAATCGGTCGCCAAGACGCTGCTCTTCCATCCGCTGATATACCCGCGTCACCTCCAGCTCCTGTTCAAGGCTAATGGGCGCATCAGAATTACCCAGCGATGCACGCAACAGATCAGCAAGATCTTCGATAGCACGTTCGGCAGCAAGCGGATCAGACCGGGTTAAAGAGGCGATCGTATTCATGCTGTTGAACAGGAAGTGAGGACGAATGCGCGCCTGGAGCGCCACAAAACGTGACTCAGCGGCACTCTCCATATTGCTGCGCCACTGGTGTATCACGTAGAAGTAACGCAGCGCAGCAAGTGTCACAACCAGTGCGATTACCATATTACGCGACAGGAACAACTCACGATTCTGCGGGAACATGCTGGCCGGACCGCTTAGTTGCGGGTCGCCATAAGCGCTACCGAACCAGAAAATTACCTGTGATGAAACGGCGGTATTAATCAGAACAATTGCCAGCACCAGGATACTCGAACGCAACGCACTGCCCCTGATAAGAAATGGTCGGGCAGTAGCCAACAGCCAGGCTGAGCTTACCGCCAGCCAAAGTATCAGTAAGGAGATCTCACCCAGACCCTGCAGGTACCCGCCCGCAGAATAGTCACGCACGAATGACAGCAGCAACGCGACAACTTGTGCAATGACCAGCAATACCACGACATTGGCAGATGCGCCGAAATCCGGCAGATATGATTGTTCCGCACCGCTGACCGCGGCGCCGGAATCATCAGGTGACAGTTCAGCTACACCATTCTTCAGCGGTGCGCGCTGCATCAGCGCGGGCAGCATCGAGTTCATCGGCACTGAGATACTCCCGTCCACCATCAGGTAATGGTTTGTATAGCTTACGATTGGTGTTGTACTTCTCTGCACGCTTTTGGGCGGCAGCACAATTCGATGCACGTTGCGCGGCGACAGTTGCCTGAATCTGGGCAGCATTCGCTGCATCTTCGGCCTCATAGCCTTCACGAATTTTGGCAGCCCTGGCCAGTTCAGCGGCAGATTTCCTGTCTTGCTCAATGGCACTGTAATCGGTTGCCGTAATATTCAGCTCAACCGTATCGTCATAGCCGTCAATCGATGGGCGATCAGCATAAGTCGGGATGCCATTTTCGTCTACCGAGTGATATACGGTATCCGCCAATACTGCTGTCGCAGCAAAACTCATGGATGCCATGATGACTATCTGAGTTAATTTCATTTTCCGCGCTCCCTCGCGAAGCGCAAACTGCAGTATTTAAAAATGCTGCAGACACGCCACCAATATTTTTCCAGCACTGATTATTGCGGCCAGCGTCAATATTCGCATTGACGCAGTTCACGGACCATCGACTCAGCACTGCCCTGGGTTTTGACTGTCTGTTAGCTTACGCCGCATTAAATGACACTAAAACAGCCGAATAGCGAGTGAAATACCGGAAATTCAACCCGGCAATACTGAAATAATACAACTGTTAAATAGGGTGCTATTTGCTGGGTTGCAACAGACATAACTGAATCTGCCGCAACGCTTGACCGAGTCGTACACGTGTTCTAGTTTGGTGTCTTATAAAGATACGGTTCGCACAGGGAAGGGTGCCATTAGTTTCCTGAGGGGGAGGTTTCTAAATGTTTAAAAATGCACTATTAGTTGCGCTATTGCTGGTCACAGCATCAGTACAGGCGGCCACTATATTTTCACAAACTCCACCAAACCAAACGGGTCAGCTTTCTGATCTGGATTATGGGCTGGGCGTTCATGAAGCAGATGATTTCAGTCTGGATGCAGACGATACTGTTTTATCTGTCACCTGGAGAGGCTTCTACGCTCAATCCGTCCCTACAGATGGCAATCCGCCAAATACGCCACTGGCGACAGATGATTTTACGATCAGTTTTTACACTGCAGCAGGCAGTGGCCTGCCCGGAGCATTGCTGCAAAGCTTTTCCGTAATCCCGCCACCCGAATTGATACCGGACTTGATACGGGTAGCTCCGATATCTACGCATACACGGCCAATCTGGGCGTGGGCATATCTCTTAGCGCCGGGATCGACTACTGGATTTCTATAGTTGCAGACACCACTGCTGATCTGAATGACAGTTGGTATTGGGTAGCCTGCATTACCTGCGAGGGCGGTATCGTCCCTCCGTTAGGCGCATCGGCGACACTGAATGAAGTTTTTCAACCGGATTGGGTAGGTAATCGAGCCGAGTACCATTTCGAACTCAGCAATTCGAGCGTGGTGCCTGTTCCGGCAGCCGTGTGGCTGTTTGGTTCAGCCTTGGGCTTACTAGGCTGGCTGAATCAACGGCGGTTTTTTAAATCGATTCCCATAAGTGAAAGATGGAACTATTAGTTAACGTGATACTTGTTGGGCGGAACCAGGCATGCCTGAATCTGCCACACATCACTGGCTCATATTGGTTTTCTGGATAAGTTTTTTAAGCGTTTCAGTTCCCACATAAATAGGCGCCATAGGTTGTTTATCGTAGGAGGATAAAAAATGATGCGACACTTGATTCTGGCTACATTTTCACTTTCTTTTTTACTTATAAGCCCGGTCAGGGCTGCCAGCGTTATTCTTGATTTTGAGGATCTGTCCACCGGGCAAATTAGTGACCCATTAACCAGCAAGGGCTTCATTATTGCGCCCACACCAGCATTTATTGATCCAGCCATTATTGATAACTTCAGCGGTTCCGGCACCGGCCATGAATTGGGCCTGTGCGGAAATTGCACTGACGGCACACTGGGTTTTTCCTTATCCACTTCCAGTGGAGTCGTATTTGAACTCGACTCATTTGACCTTCGTTATACGACTGAAATATTTAACGGAACAGTAACCGGGCACCTCGACGGAGGCGCTACGGTCAGTCAGTTAGTTTCATCTGCGGGAATTATAAATTTTGATTCCTCGTGGATGGATCTGACTTCGGTTGACATTATTTTTCAGGGCGATTCTTTTGCTGGCCAACCTGCAATTCAAGTTATTTCTGTGGATAACATTTACCTGCAGGCTGTTCCCATCCCTGCCGCAGTCTGGCTGTTTGGCTCCGGCCTGGGATTACTAGGCTGGATACGACGTAAACACAACCTTGCATGCTGAAACAGGCGCGCTTGAGCCGCTGGCAAGGCATAAAAAAGCCCCCACTCTGTTGAGTGGAGGCTTTCAGGGAGACCCGGCCAGTTGAATCCGGCCGGGTTTATCATGATTGTTACAGCGGTTATTCGCCCGCTTTGGTGAACTCCGGATAAGCCTCGAGGCCGCACTCGCCGATATCCACACCTTCGTACTCTTCTTCTGCGCTGACGCGCACGCCCATGATGGCCTTAATGACCAGCCAGACAATCAGGCTGGTGCTGAAGACCCACGCGAAGATGGTACCGATACCCAGCAACTGTGAGCCAAGCGATGCATCACCGTTGGTCAGCGGCACTGCAAGCAGGCCCCATATACCTACAACTCCGTGCACCGATATAGCACCTACCGGATCATCAATTTTAAATTTACGATCCATAAATACGATAGTCGGCACAACGATTAAGCCGCCAACGATACCTATCAAGGTCGCAGCCATCGGACTCGGTGTTAGTGGCTCTGCGGTTATCGCAACCAGCCCTGCAAGCGCTCCGTTAAGCGCCATCGTCAGATCGGCTTTGCCAAACCACGCACGGGCCAGCAAAAGTGCTGCAACCAGCCCTCCGGCTGCAGCCATATTGGTGTTCACAAAAATCAGCGCAACGGCATTCGAGTTCTCGACATTGGAAAGCGCCAACTGTGAACCGCCATTGAAACCGAACCAGCCCAGCCAGAGGATGAGCATGCCCAGTGTTGCCAGCGGCATATTCGCGCCGGGAATAGCCTTTACACTACCGTCCTTGCCGTACTTGCCTTTGCGCGCGCCGAGGACGAGAACGCCCGCGAGTGCGGCGGCGGCGCCACACATGTGCACCACGCCAGAGCCCGCAAAGTCCTGGAAGTTAGCCTCAGCGAGAAAGCCACCGCCCCATTTCCAGTAACCCTGCATCGGGTAGATAAACCCGGTCAGGATCACGGCAAATGTGAAGAATGACCACAGCTTCATGCGCTCGGCAACGGCACCCGACACTATCGACATGGCGGTCGCAACGAACACCACCTGAAAGAAGAAATCCGACAACGTCGAGTAGTAAGTTTCACCGCCGCTGGCGATGACATCGGCTGCTGTGTTGTCGGCTTTTCCAAGCGCACTGCAATTACCGAGTATGCCGTCTATCAGCGCACCGTCACCCGGATACATAAGGTTGTAACCGACCAGCATGTACATGATGCATGCGATGGCATAAAGACCGATATTCTTGGTCAGAATTTCGGCGGTGTTCTTGGACCTGACCAGCCCGGCTTCGAGCATGGTAAAGCCCGCGGCCATCCACATGACCAGCGCGCCACACACGAGGAAGTAAAAAGTATCCAGTGCGTAGCTCAGTTCTGTTACCTGATCCACTTGTTTAGCTCCTGTTTTAGTCTGGGAATCAGATCGCTTCCGCGCCGGTCTCGCCGGTGCGGAAGCGAATGACTTCTTCCAGATTGGTAACGAACACCTTGCCGTCACCGATCTTGCCGGTGCGGGCGGTGTTGATGACGGCCTCGATGACCTGCTCGCAAATATCGTCGGCGACAGCGAGTTCGATCTTCGTCTTGGGCAAAAAATCGACACCATATTCGGCACCACGGTAAAGCTCCGTGTGGCCACGCTGCCGACCAAAGCCTTTGACTTCAGTTGCGGTGACGCCCTGCACACCGATATCAGCGACGGCCTGACGAACGTCATCGAGCTTGAAAGGCTTGATGATGGCTGTAATTAATTTCATATGATTACTCCTTGTAGCTGCATCCCCGATTGGGTAGCCCAAATAAATGGCGGATATTCACAAGAACATCCGCCATCTGGTTATTTGCTAAAGATGTCAAAGTTTCTGGTTATACCCAGCACAAATCGATTTCTGCCCTGGGTGGCAAACAGCAGTTCTGCCTCGCTGTATATATAGGAGACGTTGTAGTCAAATATATATGTGCCATTAACAGTCAGGTCGCTGCTGTAACCGACTTCGAGGTACCCACCATCATCCAAAGCGGCGCCTGATTCCCAGTTCCAATACCCTGCAGTCGCATAAAATTTCTGGTATTCACCGGTCAATGAACTAAAAACATACTCATCCGATGGGCTGGAATCATATTCACCAATCGCGACATCCAGGGTCAGCATTTTCCAGCCACCACTCAGGTTTAATTCCAGAAAGTCTTCCGCAACCCGGTCGGTAAAAGTGTAGAAGGTGCCACCGACGCCATAGTTCCAGTCACCGGACTCACGCCCCAGCCTCCGTACAGGTCAATCTCTACACCCGACTGATCCGCCGTTGCGGCATTCGAGCCCCAGGCACCTGCGTACCAGCCGTTGTCCCACTCTGCATCCGCCCCGAGTTGCACCGCTGCTTTCTCATCTGATGCCGGGACACCGCGCCAGACATACTCAGATACAAGGCTGCCATTACCGGTTACGTCCACGGCCCAGACGGGTGTGGCACCAAACTGTTGCGGCAAAAATTAGTTTCTTCACGTTCATACCCTTTATGGTTGTTGAGTTCGTGTTGCGCGGATGTCACCATCTCTTCGCTCCACACAGGACAAAGCAGGATTCATGCCAACTTTTGAAACTGGCTACAATTCATAGGCTTGGCTTTTTGGGCATCACCGGTGCTTTGCGGATGCGCACCACAACAGTGCAGGATCTGAACCCGGTGCCGCTCAATGAAGCATAAAAGCAGATGTGCCGAGCATGGGATAAGCTCATTCAGTAGCAACAACTGGATGACAACAATACGGAGTGGTTGTGGACAAAAATTTTATCAATGAACTGGCGGGGAAGCTCGCTGACGCAGTGCCGGGCGATCTTAATGAACTGCGTAATGATATCCGGAATAACTTCCGCAGCCTGCTGCAAAACAGGCTGGATAAACTTGATCTTGTTACGCGTGAAGAATTTGATGTCCAGCGCAAAGTGCTGGAACGAACCCGCGAAAAGCTCGACCGCCTCGAAACTGAACTGGAAGAATTACAGCGCGACACCATCGGCACTCCGGAAGCAGATGGCAAGGTCGACATTAACGATCAGCAAAATAGTAAGGGCTAGCAAAAGGTAATTCTGGTGCTGCCCGTCACCGTGCATTGCCGGGCACCGGAAGGGCTGAATACGCCGGAGGTTAATGTTGAGGTCTGCCTGGCCCCCGGACTGCCCGGGCTATCAATAGTCGGTCTGGTTGAAACCGCCATTAAAGAAAGCCGCGACCGGGTACGTGCTGCCATTCGCAGTTCCGGTTTTGATATGCCGGACCGGCACATAGTCGTTAGTCTTGCACCCGCGGACTTACCCAAACATGGCAGTCGCTATGATCTTGCCATTGCTATTGGCATCCTCTGCGCATCAAAACAACTCCCCGCAAGTCAGCTTGCTCAATGCGAGTTTCTTGGAGAGCTTTCGTTATCCGGTCGGTTGCGCGCTGTTCCCGGCTCACTGCCCTGTGCGATGGGCGCGTTAGCAGCCCGCCACAAGATTGTATTACCCGAGGGATGTGCGGCCGAAGCAGGGCTGTTACGTAACCCGGATGTGATGATAGCCAGCAATTTGCTGGAGGTCGCCGCCTTTCTCAGGGACTCTGTCCGACTTCCCGCAGCTACTGCTACATCCCCCAAAGATAGCGTCATGATGCCGGATCTGCGCGATGTACAGGGCCAGATTTCGGCAAGGCGAGCACTCGAAATTGCCGCAACCGGTCAACACCATCTCCTGATGACCGGCCCTCCCGGTACGGGCAAAAGCATGCTGGCACGGCGACTTGCCGGCCTGCTTCCGGCACTTACCCACACAGAAGCACTCGAAACTGCTGCCCT
>Ga0114950_10000296_pt1 | contig 32655 bp, 26 predicted proteins | sample N075metaG_FD_83503 | JGI IMG/M metagenome (GOLD analysis project Ga0114950, IMG submission 83503) | Deep subsurface microbial communities from Kermadec Trench to uncover new lineages of life (NeLLi) - N075 metaG | ecosystem: Environmental > Aquatic > Marine > Ocean trench > Sediment | place...
ACTCAATGAAAACCTGAATCTGTTTTATCCGCCGGATAAGATCGTCGCCGGCGACGCCCCGGTGGGAGCGCAGATTCGGGCAGGTGGTATGGTGCTGGAGGGTAGCGTGGCGCACACGGGGGCCGAACTCGACGTGGAGTTCGTGCTTACCGACTATCAGGGTGCTCAGTTCAAAGTGCTATACAGCGGCCTCCTTCCTGATCTGTTTGGTGAGGGTCAGGGCATTCTGGTACGCGGGCAACTCGACGCTGAAGGTGTATTCCAGGCCCGCGAGGTGCTCGCCAAGCATGACGAGAACTACATGCCCCCCGAGCTCGACGGAATGAGGCGAGCGCCCGATGATTCCTGAGCTCGGTCATCTCGCGCTGGTACTGGCCCTGTGTCTGAGCGGGCTGCTGGCGGTGTTCGGCCTGGTGGGCGCGAGCCTGGGTCGTGGCCGTTTACTAAAGGCGACGCCATCGTTGGTGGCCGGACAGCTCGTGTTCTGTGCGTTGGCGTTCGCCGCTCTCACCCACGCGTTTCTCACGGATGACTTTTCCGTTGCCTACGTAGCCAACAACTCCAATTCGATGATGCCCTGGTATTTTAAAGCCAGTGCCGTGTGGGGTGCGCATGAAGGATCGTTTCTGCTGTGGATTCTCATCATGGCGGGCTGGACGCTGGCGGTGGCGATCAAAGGCCGGACGCTGCCGCTGATCTTTCACAACCGCGTGCTCGGCGTAATGGGTCTACTGAATCTCGGTTTTCTGAGCTTTGTAGTTCTCACCAGCAACCCCTTCGAGCGACTGGTCCCAATGACACCCGGGGAAGGTGCGGATCTCAACCCGTTGCTGCAGGACTTTGGCCTGATTGTGCACCCGCCCATGTTGTACATGGGTTACGTTGGATTCTCTGTGGCGTTTTCGTTCGCGATCGCGGCGTTGCTGTCTGGGCGATTGGATTCGGCGTGGGCGCGTTGGTCACGGCCCTGGACCAATGTGGCGTGGGCGTTTCTCACGGTGGGAATTACGCTGGGCAGCTGGTGGGCGTATTACGAGCTCGGTTGGGGCGGCTGGTGGTTCTGGGACCCGGTGGAGAATGCGTCGTTCATGCCATGGCTGGTGGGAACTGCACTCATCCATTCTCTGGCGGTGACCGAAAAGCGTGGTTCGTTCAAGAGCTGGACGGTTCTGCTCGCTATCACCACATTTTCGCTTAGCCTGCTGGGTGCGTTCATCGTTCGTTCCGGAGTGCTCACCTCGGTGCATGCGTTTGCAGTCGATCCGGAACGCGGTCTGTTCATTCTTGGTTTTCTGGTCGTGGTGGTGGGCGGCTCGCTGTTGCTCTACGCCAGTCGTGCAGCGGTGATTGGGTCGCGGGTACGCTTCGGGTTGTGGAGCCGGGAAGCATTCATTCTGTTGAACAATATCCTGTTCGTCATCGCCATGTCGCTGGTGCTGTTGGGGACGCTCTACCCGCTGGCTTATGAAGCGGTCTCCGGTGGTGACAAGATCTCCGTGGGCGTTCCCTATTTCAACGCGGGATTCGTGCCCTTGATGCTCGTGCTTGCCGGCGCGCTCGGTATGGTGCCGGCCCTGCGCTGGAAACGCGGCGACTGGCGCGACTTGTTGCGGCGCTTAGGCTGGCTTGCCGTTGGTAGTCTTGTTCTCGGTATCGGTCTACCGCTCTTGGTGGGTGGAGTTGTCATATGGCAAGTTGCCGTGACGCTGGTGCTCGCCTTCTGGATTCTCAGCGTGCATGCGCGCGATCTCTGGGCCCGCACTCGCTTGGGCCTCAGGCGGGTGCCGCTGGGCTATTGGGGAATGGTGGTCGCGCATAGCGGGTTTGCGTTTGCGCTGCTCGGGGTGGCGTTGACCACCCAACTGTCGGTGGAAAAGGAACTGCGCATGTCGCCCGGCGAGGTGGTAGTCGTGCGCGATGTAGCGTTCGAATTTGTTGGCATGAGCGTCGTGCAGGGGCCGAACTACACGGCGCAACGCGGCACCTTCAGCGTATCGGAGGGTTCTGCCCGGATCGTCCTGCAGCCGGAAAAAAGGCGCTATCTTGCCGGCGGCAATATCATGACCGAGGCGGCGATCGATGCGGGGTTCACGCGCGATCTCTACATTGCGCTCGGCGAACCGCTGGGCGACAGTGATTGGGCGGTGCGCATTCAGGTGAAGCCCTTTGTGCGCTGGATCTGGTTGGGTGGCTTGCTCATGGCGCTTGGCGGAAGCGTGGCGGTGTTCGACGCGCGCTATCGGCGACTGCGCAAGCGATTGGACGTTGCGGCCGGGGCCGGGGCGGAGGCAGCGTGAGTCGGGCCAGGTTGTTCGTGCCGCTGATGGTTTTCGCCTTGATCGTGGGATTCGGTTATGCCGGTTTCAAGCTCAACGACCCCCACATACTTCCCTCTGCCCTTCTGAACAAACCCTTTCCCGAATTTTCCGCGCCCGTGCTTGGTGAGATTGGCAGGATTGCGGGGCGCAAAGAATTGCTTGGTTCGCCGGTGCTGGTCAACGTGTGGGCAACCTGGTGCCCGACCTGTAAGGCGGAGCACGACGAGCTGATGAGGATTCATTCGAGCACGGATCTGCGCATCGTGGGCGTGAACTACAAGGACAATCCGGCAAAAGCGCTCAGGTGGTTAGCGGATTACGGCAATCCTTACGAGTTCATACTTCAGGATATCGATGGCTCGCTGGGTGTGGAGCTCGGCGTCTATGGTGCGCCAGAAAGTTTTCTGCTCGATGCCTCTGGGATCATCGTTTACAAACGTGTGGGCGATATCAACCCGCGCGTTTGGCGCGACGAAATTCTGCCGATCCTGAAGCGCTTCGAGGTCGATCTGGATGGCTAAGCCGGCGTTGGTTTTGTTGCTCTTGATTGCAACGTTCGAGGCGATGGCGGCGGGCCCCGTGGACATCTATGATTTTCCGGATGCTGCCACCGAGACTCGCTACCGAGCGCTCATCGCCGAGTTCCGCTGCCCCAAGTGTCTGAACACCAATCTGTCCGGATCCGATGCGCCCATCGCTAAGGATCTGCGCCGTACCGTACATCGATTGGTCGTATCCGAAGGCAGGGACAACGCCCAGGTCCGGCGCTATCTACAAGAGCGTTACGGTGACTTTGTGCTGTACGACCCGCCATTTCGGCCCGGCACTTGGATTCTCTGGCTGGCGCCATTGCTGCTGGTTGTCGTCGGTCTCGGCGTCTTGGTCCGAGTGGTGCGGCAACCGGCTGCAGAACCGCTGAGCGACTCTGAAAACGCCCGCCTGAGGGTAATTTTGGACGACGAATGAGCTTCTGGATTATCGCCTGTCTCATGATACTCGTGGCGGTGTCTGTCACAGTCTGGCCCCTGCTCAGGCCAGATCGCGGCGAGCTCGGACGCACTCGCCGTGCGGCGACCGTACGGGCTCTGTATCGGGATCGATTGAAGGAACTCGATGATGAAGTGACCGGCGGGCAGCTGGCGCCTGATGCTCGTCAGGAGGTGGCCGATGAGCTCGGCACAGCATTGCTGAACGACTATCGGGCCGACGCGGAAAGCGCCGAAACCGCAGAGATTGGGAGCACCGCTCCCGCACCCAGGATTGCGCTGGCGCTGGCGCTGCTGGTGCCGGTGCTGAGCCTTGGGCTGTATCTCACGGTGGGCGAACCCACTGCGGATCGTGTGCTCGGGGCGGAGGCGCTGCTGCGGTTGAATCCCGACACCCAGAGCTCGGAGATCGCACTGTGGCAGGACAAATTGTCGCAACGGGTGAAGGTGAGGCCCCGTGATGCCCAGAGCTGGTATCTGCTCGGTCGTGCACGTCTGCAGCTTGCCCAATACCAGCGTGCAGCCGAGGCGTTCGCCATGGCCCACGCCCTACATGGCATGGATGCCAGCATCGACGCCTACTGGCTTCAGGCGAGGTATCTGGCCGCGGGTGGGGTCGTCGATGTCGGCACACGCGGCATCGCCGAGCGGCTGCTAAAGACTACGCCCAACCACCCGATGGTCCTCGAAATGCTTGCCATCGATGCGTTTCGGCGTGGTGACTTTCGCCGGTCGGTGGAATTCTTCAATCGGGCGTTGGCCGCCAGTCTAGACCCAACCCAACACGCGACCCTGTTGGCAGGACTGCAAGGGGCGCGCGTGCAGCTGGGCAATCTGCAGCCAAGCCTGGACGTGGCGATTTCCGCTGATGGATCGCCTCCGGCGGGCGCCACGTTGTTCGTCATTGCCCGACCGCCGGGGGGCGGAATGCCATATGCCGTGGTGCGGCGTCCGGCAGCCCAGCTACCGGCGTCCGTGCGCCTCGACGACGCGGTGAGCATGAACCCTGCCCAGGCGCTCTCGACGGCATCGCAGGTCGAGGTCGTCGTGCGCCTCAGCCGATCCGGTTCCCCCATGGCACAGCCAGGGGATTGGGAATGGCGCTCCGCCACCGTGGACATACCAAGCCTCGAAGCCCCCTTGAAGCTGGAAGCGCGTCTGAGCGCCCCGGAATCCGCCGCCACCTCTGGCTGAATCCTCCGAGAACCTTCTTTCGAACGGCCAGCGAACGAAAGGCCCGCCTTGCGGTCCAACGGCCGTGGAGCGTGCTTTTGTTCCGTCCAAACCGGAACTCTAACGGGGGGACACATGGGTGCAAGCATGGGGTTCGAACCCGCTGTGAGTTTGACCGAGCAAATTGCCGATCACCTCGGCCAGCAAATCATTACGGGGCGGCTGGAACCGCAGGAACGGATTCAGGAGCTGAAGGTGGCTGGCGATCTGGGTGTATCCAGAGGCTCGGTGCGCGAAGCTCTGCTCATATTAGAAAGCCGCCACCTCATCGAGATCATCCCGCGGCGCGGCGCGGTGGTCAACAGCCTGGAGGCTGGCGAGATCGCCAACTTCTGCGAGCTCTATACCGACCTGCAGACGTCGTTCTTCAGCAAGCTCGCGCTCGAGCAGAACGCACACCATACGGAGTTGCGCCAGGCGCTCGCGGCGATCGGTGGGGCGGTGGAGGAGAAAAATCTGGAAGCGCTGCTCCATGCCTGCCAGGCATTCATGGACTCGGGCTTCCCGCTCGTTAACAACTTTTACCTGGTGTCGGTTCTGCGCGGATTGATTCCAGCCGGGCTAAGGCTTGCACATATGGCAGCGTGCCATCCTGATTACGATATGCGTGATACATTGCGTTATCACCAAGCGCTGCTCGATGCGATAGAATGTCACGATGAAGCGCGTGTGCGCGAACTCGTTCACGCTTACAGTCGCCGCCAGGGCAAGCTCGCGACTCGCAGTCTGTCCGGCTAAACCTCGCGTAAATCGTGCGTACGGGGTGTTACGCTCATCAGACAATTGCTTTAGACTACCGCCTTTGCAAACCTAGGGTGATCGCACTCGCTACATGCGACTCAAGCAGATCAAGCTCGCTGGTTTCAAGTCATTTGTCGATCCGACAACCGTCACCCTCCCCAGCAATCGCTGCGCTGTGGTGGGTCCGAATGGTTGCGGCAAATCCAACATCATCGATGCCGTGCGGTGGGTCCTGGGCGAAAGCTCAGCCAAGCAGCTTCGTGGTGAAAGTCTCACCGACGTCATCTTCAACGGGTCAAGCTCGCGCAAACCCACGGCCGTTGCCAACATCGAGCTGATCTTTGATAACGATGATGGGCGCATCGGTGGTAAGTACGCAGGCTACGCGGAGATTTCCATACGCCGTCAGGTAACCCGCGATTCGCAGTCCAGCTATTTTCTCAACGGCATTAAATGCCGTCGCCGGGACATCATGGATCTCTTCCTGGGCACCGGCTTCGGGCCCCGGAGCTACTCGATCATCGAGCAGGGAATGATCAGTCAGCTCGTAGATGCCAAGCCGGAGGATCTACGGTTGTATCTCGAGGAAGCCGCCGGCATCTCCAAATACAAGGAGCGCCGGCGCGAAACGGCTAACCGGATAAAACATACGCGGGAAAATCTGGAACGGCTGAACGACATCCGCGATGAGCTGGGCCGGCAGCTGGAGCACCTCAAGCGTCAATCTCGCGCAGCCGAGCGCTATCGGGAGCTCAAAGAAGACGAGCGCAAGCTGACTGCCGAGCTGCGAACCATCCGCTTCATGGTGCTCAATGTAGAACTCAACGTACGCCAGCAGGAGATTCAACGACTCGAGGTCGATCTCAGCGCGAAGCACTCCAGAGCGCAGGGCATCGATACCGAAATCGAAAAGAATCGGCAGCAGCACCACGATAGCAGCGACGAGTTCAACCACGTTCAGGGTACCTACTACCAGCTCGGTGCCGATATCGCGCGCATCGAAGAGGCCATCCAGTTCAATCAGGAACGGGTCAAGCAACTGGAGCTCGACCTCGGTTTGCTCGCACAGCGCTCGGATGAGAATGGCCGACAGCTGCAAATGGATGAGGCTCAGATCCGGGAGCTGAAGGATCAAATCGCGTTGCTGCTACCCAGGCTGAGCCAAGCGGAGAGCGTCGATGTCGGTGTGGCCGACAAGCTCGCGGAACTCGAGGAGCGGAATCGGCAACGGCAGTCTGCCTGGGATGAATTCAGCATCCGGGCAGCGGAAAACGAACGCGAAGCGGACGTGCAGGCATCGCGCGTAGAACACCTCGAGCAACTTCTACAAAGGCTGCGCGGCCGTCATGATCGGCTGGCCGACGACGCTGAGGGCGTCACCACCTACGCCACAGATGCCGTCGATTCCCTCGCCGCTGAAATCGCGAGTATTGAATCGCGCCATCACGGTCTTGAGGCAGACATCGATCGCTGCATCAAAGATCTTGCGGCGGCGCGAGAAGACGTTGTGATGCGCGAGCGGGTCGTTGAGGATGCGCGCACCGAAGTACAGACTCTGCGCCACAATCTGGCCAGCCTGCAAGCGGTGCAACAGGCGGCGTTGGGTCGCGATGAGCGTACGGCTCACGAATGGATCGAATCCCAGGGGCTGGCGAACGCGCAGCGGCTGGGCGAGGCGTTGGCTGTGGTGCCCGGCTGGGAGCGGTCTGTCGAGGCGGTGCTTGGCGACTACCTTCAGGGCATCCGCGTCGATGATCTAGCAGGTTTTCAAACAGCGTTGCAAAGTTTGCCCGACGGCGGGGTCACACTGGTCGAGGCGAGTTTCGAGGCTGAGACCCACGGTGAACTGCCCGGTCTCGCCTCGCTCATCCGCAGTCATGATCTGCGGCTGGGTTCCTTGCTGCATGGGGTGTTCGCGGCGGAATCTAGTGAGGTGGCGTTTGCCCAGCGGCCGCGTTTGCAGGCCGGCCAGAGCATCATCACCCGTCAAGGCATGTGGATTGGCCCAGACTGGATTCGTGTGTTGCCCAGTCGCGAGGACGAATCCGGGATCATTCAACGCGGCCAGGACCTGGAGGCGCTGAATCTGCGCGTGGAAGAAGCCGAGCGGACGTTGGCCGAGCTACAGGGACATGTGGTTGAAGGGCGCAGTCGCGCTGAGCGGCTCGAGGGGTTCCGTGAATCCCTGCAGGGGGAAGTGAATTCACTGAATCAACAGCTTAGCGACATGAAGACGGTACACGGGGTGCGCCGTGTGCAGATCGAAGAAGCGGGTGCGCGCAGTGACCGCATTCACCGTGAGCGGGACGAGCTTGACGAGCAGATCGTCGAAGAAGCTGAGCGCTTGAGCGATGCGCGCAGAGCACTCGTGAAGGCTGAGCGCGAGCGTGAACAGCAAGCGGGTGAGCGTGAACGGTTCAAACAACAGCGCCAGAGTGCCGAAGCCGAGCTCGTCGCTGGCCGCGAGGCGGCCCACAGAAGTCGCGAGCGTTATCATGGACTGAACGCAGATTGGCAAAGCCTGCAATCACGCATGGCGGCCAGCGAAACTGCGCACGATCGCCTCCTGCAACAGCGCCAGGAGCTGGAATCGCAGCAACGCAATCTCGAGCTCGGAATCGAAAACAGCGTAACGCCGCTACCCGAACTCAAGCGCGACCTTGAAATCAAGCTTGCCGAACGGCTGTCTGTGGAGAACCAGCTCGGCGAGGTGCGCACCCAGCTCGAGCAAATCGATCATCGTGTTCGCAGGCTGGAAAGCGACCGTAGCGAAGCGGAGGCAGAGCTTGAGGAAGTTCGTGACAAGCTCCAGTCGGCCCGGGTGGAACGTCAGGGGTTGTCGGTTCAGGAAACCAATCTCACCGACCAGATCAAGTCTACTGGATTCGAGCTGCAACAAATACGCGAACAGCTACCAGAAGACGCGGACGAAGATAGCTGGTTAGAGGCGCTGGAAAAAACCGATCGGCGTATTCAGCGACTTGGCCCGATCAACCTTGCGGCGATCGACGAATATGAGGGACAGTCGGAGCGCAAAGTTTATCTCGATCAACAAAACGAAGACCTAGAGCAGGCTTTGCAAACACTGCTCGGCGCCATGCGTAAGATCGACCGCGAAACGCGCGCACGATTCAAGGAAACATTTGATGCGGTGAACGGTCATCTAGGTGAACTGTTCGCAAAAGTATTCGGCGGAGGACACGCCTATCTGGAGCTGACAGGGGAGGATCTGCTCGACACCGGGGTTTCGCTAATGGCGAGGCCGCCGGGTAAACGCAACACCAGTATTCACCTGTTATCAGGTGGCGAGAAGGCAATGACGGCGGTGGCTTTGATTTTTGCCATTTTCCGTCTCAATCCCAGTCCAGTTTGCCTGCTGGATGAGGTGGATGCGCCGCTCGATGACGTGAATGTGTTGCGTTTTGCCGAGTTGATTAAAGATATGTCTACCGATGTGCAGTTTGTGGTGATTACCCACAACAAGCTGACCATGGAGATGGCAGACCATCTCATGGGAGTAACAATGAACGAGCCCGGAGTTTCCCGGCTCGTATCGGTAGATGTACAAGAAGCTGCTGCGATGGCCGGGTAGGCCTCGGCGCTTAAAGCAGGTGCTTCAAGCAGCGCCCTTAGCACGTGTCTGGCCGCGCGAGCGGCCAAGGAGCCGCAAGTGGACATTAAAGATTTCATTCTGATCGGCGGGGGCTTGTTGATAGCCGCCGTGATTGTCCACGGATTCTGGATTGCCTGGCGTGGGCGCCGGGAACCGCTGCGGATGGACATTGTTCCGGACATCGTTTCCGACGACGTCGATGACATCGACCGGTTGCGTGGTGAACTACCCAATGGCGGTGCCCGCCTCATCAGCAAAGACACCGTCGGTAAGCAGGAAACGCTCGAACTGGAAGCAGCGCCGATATTGTTGGAACCGACCCCGGCGGTCGCGGGCCCGGCGCCAGCGTTGACGCCGGCAGCGCCTCTCGAGAAGGCCTTGGTCGCCGAGCCCTCGATCGACGTGCCCCCAGTCAACGAAGCCTCCCTCGAACGTCCCAGAGCACCAACGCCGTCGTTGGAGCCGAGTGCCGGTGGCGATCTGCCGCGGCCGAAAGTTGCAGAGGTCGTGATGTCGGATGAGCCGCTTCGTCCGCCGAGGCGTCCGCGCCGACCAGCAGCGCGCAAGGCTAGCGAGAAGTCCGTGGACCCAGCGTCAGAGCGGGCCCCCGTCGAGGAGCTGATCGTGATGAACGTTCTGGCGCGCCGCGGCGAGCCGTTCACTGGTGATGAGCTGTTCGCGGTGCTGCGTGGCAAGGGCCTGAAGTTCGGTGATATGAACATCTTCCATCGAATGCATCCGAAGACCCGGAGCGTGAACTACAGCGTGGCGAATGTCGTGGAACCGGGCACATTCGATATGGCAGACATGGAAGCGTTTCGATCGCCCGGTTTGTGCTTCTTTCTGCAGCTGCCCGGTCCCCAGAACCCCGGTCGGGCCTTCGAAGACATGGTAACCGTTGCCCGGGATGTCGCCACCGAGCTCGGTGGCGATCTGAAGGATGAGCAACGTAGTTACCTGACTCCGCAGCACGTTGAACACTATCGGCAACGCATTGCCGACTTTTCCCGGCGACGCATGTCCAAACGGGCATGACCCCAAAAACATCCGAGGTCCGGCAACGCCTCGATGATCTACGCGCCCTCGTGCGTTATCACAACCATCGTTATCACGTGCTCGATTCACCGGAGATTGCGGACGCTGAGTACGATGCGCTTTATGATGAGCTGGTAAGACTCGAAGCCGCGCACCCTAGGTTCGTTGCCGAGGATTCGCCGACTCAGAGAGTCGGTGCGGCCCCGCTCTCGGAATTCCGATCGGTGATCCACGAACGTCCAATGCTGTCGCTGGACAAATGCAGTACCCACGACGAGCTCGCGGATTGGATCGAGCGTTGTCACGGCCGGCTCGGGCCTGATGACGAATTGCGCTTCGCCTGTGAGCCCAAGATCGATGGTGTGGCGGTAGCTTTGGTTTACGAAGGTGGTCGATTGGTGCTGGCCGCAACGCGTGGGGACGGGGAAACGGGTGAAGACGTTACCGCCAATGTCCGCACGATCCGTTCGGTGCCGCTGCGTTTGAGCGCCACGGATATTGAAGTACCGTCGCGTCTCGAGGTTCGCGGCGAGATCTATTTACCGGTTGCGGACTTCGAGACGTTCAACGAACAAGCTCGGCAACGGGGTGACAAAACGCTCGTCAACCCGCGCAACGGTGCAGCTGGCAGCCTGCGCCAGCTCGATCCCAGGATCACTGCCGGGCGGCCCCTGACCATGTATTGCTATAGCATCGGCTGGGTTGAAGGCGACTGGCGCCCGCAGACGCACATGGATGCGCTCCAGCGTTTGCAGGGCTGGGGCTTTCGCACCAATCCCGAAGCTTCCGAAGTCTCCGATCTTGCCGGGTGCAAACGCTACGCGGATGAACTGCTGGCACGGCGCGACGAGCTTGGCTATGACATCGACGGCGCGGTCATCAAGGTCAACTCGCTGGATCAACAGCGGCGCCTCGGCGTTGTGACCCGCAAACCGCGCTGGGCCATTGCCTTTAAATACCCGGCAGAGGAGGCGACTACCTTACTGCTCGATGTGGCATTTCAGGTCGGTCGCACCGGTGCCATTACGCCCGTTGCACGCCTGGAGCCGGTGTTCGTGGGCGGAGTCACGGTGAGCAACGCGACGCTGCACAACATGGATGAGGTGGTACGCCTCGGGATTCGCGTCGGCGATACGGTCATGGTACGGCGCGCTGGGGATGTGATTCCTCAGGTGGTTACCGTCATCAAAACCAAGCGTCCAAAGCAAGCCGCAGCGGTGAAACTACCCGATGCGTGTCCGTCTTGCGGCAGCCCCATCGTTCGCATCGAAGATGAAGCCGTCGCCCGCTGTGCAGCCGGCCAGGAGCTCTGTCCGGCCCAACGCAAGGAAGGGTTGTGCCATTTTGCATCTCGGCTGGCTCTGGATATCGAAGGCCTCGGCGATAAGCTCATTGATCAGCTGGTCGATACGGATCTGGTGAAGACAGCGGCGGATCTGTTCGGTCTCGATCGCGACGCCCTCGTCGGGCTCGAACGAATGGGGCCCAAATCGGCAGAAAACCTGCTCGCTGCGCTGGATACCAGCAAAAAGACCACCTTTGCCCGATTCCTTTATGCGCTCGGAATTCGCGAAGTGGGCGAAGCCACGGCACAGAACCTGGCGCAGCATTTCGGCGATATGCGCAATTTGCAACGGGCGACGGCGGAAGGCCTGGAAGAGGTGCCCGACGTGGGGCCGATTGTTGCGGGCAACATCCATCGGTTTTTCCAGACTGCGGAAAACCAGCGGGCGGTGAAGCGACTCGTCGACGCCGGGGTCTGTTGGGAACCCCTACCTCGGCGCGAGCGCACGTTGCCACTGGCCGGGCAGACCTGGGTACTCACGGGAACGCTTCAGACCCTGACTCGAGATGCGGCCAAAGCACGGCTTATGGCGCTCGGTGCGAAGGTGGCCGGCGCGGTTTCGAAGAAGACCCGGCAGGTTGTGGCAGGCCCTGGTGCCGGGAGCAAGCTTGCCAAGGCCGAGGCGCTCGGTGTGCCAGTGATGGATGAGGCGGGGTTGCTGGAGGTGTTCAATGAGCAAGAAGGCCTCGACTAGCCTTCCGGGCGTGATCTTCGCGATGGTCCTGTTCGTGATCCTGACGGGGCTCATGACCTGCAACAGCACGCCACCCTCGAGGCCCGACGACATCTGTGAGGTGTTTCGTGAGAAATCGGGCTGGTACAAGGATGCGCGGCGCGCGCAGAAGCGCTGGGGTCTGCCCGTTTCGGTGGGGATGGCGTTTGTGCACAAGGAGTCGGCGTACGTGGCCGGTGCCAAACCGCCCAGGGGCAAGATCCTGTGGGTGATTCCCTGGCGACGTCCATCAAGCGCGTACGGATATGCCCAGGCTACCGACGACGCCTGGGGTGAGTATCTGCAGGAAACGCGCGGCTTTTTCCGTGAGCGCGACGACCTGGGCAACGCGCTGGATTTTATTGGCTGGTACAACGACCGCAGCCACCGGCGTCTGGGGATTGCCAAAAACGATGCCTACAACCTGTACCTGGCGTACTACGTCGGGCCGGGAGGCTACGCTCGCGGGCATCACCGCAAGCAACCCGCGGTACAAGAATATGCCCGCCGCGTGTCAGCTCGCAGTCAGCGCTACGCCGGTCAGCTGTCGCGGTGCGCAAAAAAGCTCAACCGCGGTTGGTGGCCGCTGTAGGAGCGTTCTTCGACCGCGAATGCCGGTACACGATGAGCGGTTCGCCGACGCAGCAGCTGATCGTGTGGCGATTGCCGCCGCCTACCGGTAGCTGACTCGGTAAACGGCCCCGGCCTGATCATCGGAGATCAAGAGGCTTCCGTCAGGTGCCATCAGTACATCGTTGGGCCGGCCCCAGTTCTTCTGCCCGTGGAGCCATCCGGTCACAAACGCTGCATAGTGGATGCCCGATTCATCCTGGGTCAGTACTGAAACCCGGTAGCCCACCTTGCTCGAGCGGTTCCATGAGCCGTGCTCGGCGATGAACAGCGCATTGCGATATCTGTTCGGGAACTGCTTGCCGGTGTAGAAGTCCACCCCGAGCGCAGCTGAGTGCGCTTGTATCTTGAGCACCGGCGGCACATAGCTTGCCGGGTTGGCGTCCCTGCCGAACTTGGGATCCGGGATATCTCCCGCATGTACGTGGGGATACCCAAAATCCTGACCGGCTTCGGTGGCCACATTGACCTCCTCAGCGGGGACATCGTCGCCCAGCATGTCTCTGCCGTTGTCGGTAAACCACAGATGGCCGGTGACCGGATGCCAGGCGAAGCCCAGCGTGTTGCGGATGCCCCGAGCGAACACCGTGGTTTCCCCGGTGTCGGGGTTCATCCGCAGGATGCTGGCGAAGCGCGGATCCTTCGACAGACAGATGTTGCACGGTGCGCCCACAGGCACGTAGAGTGCGCCGTCGGGCGCAAATCCAAGGTACTTCCAGCCGTGATGAGCTCTATCGGGTAGATTGTCGGTGACCACCTCAGCCGGAGCATTTTTCACCAGGTTCGATTCGATATCACGAAACCGCAGCACGGTGTCTACGGCGCCTACGTACAGATCGCCGCCGCGCAACGCCACTCCGCTGGGCATGCTGAGCCCGCGTGCCAGGGTTACAAGGTTGCCTGTTTCGGACGCGAGCGCGTTGGGCAGCGCATAGACTTTGCCTTCGCGACGTGTGCCCACAAACAACGTACCGGCATCACTTAGCGCCAACTGACGGGCATTCTTAACTTCGTCAGTGACCACGCTGATGACGAAGCCTGGTGGCAGCTGCAGTTCGTCCAGGTGGATTTCGGCCCATCCGAGCATCGGCACCGCGCAAACAATGCTAAAACAGATCCGGGCCAGGCGGATCAGGTGCATAGGGATCTTTGATTGAGCCAAGGTGATGTGATTATAGGGTCTTACACCCTGATTGGGCTTGAACTCTGGCGGGGATTGGGCGCAGCACGTAAGCTTCAACCATGACCGACGACCTGCTCACGGGTGAGCTGAAACAGACCATTCAGTCGAGTTATCGTGCGTGGTTGGAAGCCAGGCAGTTCCGGCCGCGCCGTGGACAGCGCGAGATGATCGCGCACATTGCAAGAACGCTCACCGCCGATGCCCCGCGTATCATCGCGGTGGAAGCGGGAACGGGAACGGGCAAGACGGCCGCATATTGTATAGCGACGATACCCATTGCCCGGGCGCTGGACAAAACGGTCGTGATCAGCACCGCCACCGTGGCCTTGCAGGAGCAGGTGGTGCTGCGCGATCTGCCGGACCTCGCAGCCCACGCCGATCTTCAATTTACCTACGCGCTCGCTAAAGGCCGAGGCCGATACGTGTGCTTGAAGCGCCTCGATGATCGGCTGCGGGGCTCCGATCAGGCTGAAATACCGATTTTCGAAGATGTCGGCGTCGATGGCGTGGTGCTGTATCGGGCGATGCTGAAAGCGTTTGCCAGCAGAACTTGGAATGGTGAGCGTGATACCTGGACTGAAGGCCTGGACCTAGGGTTGTGGCAGGCGGTGACTACGGACCATCGCGGCTGCGGCAACAAAAAGTGCGGCTTCTTCCGCCAATGTCCGTTTTTTCGCGCGCGCGCTGAGCTGGACGGCGTGGACGTCATTGTCGCCAATCACGATCTCGTGCTAGCGGATCTCAGCCTGGGTGGAGGTGCCGTGTTGCCGGAGCCGGAGGATTGCATCTATATCGTCGATGAGGCGCACCATCTGCCGGGAAAAACTCAGCAGCATTTTTCGGTCTCTGCACGGATTCGTGGCACCTTGCAGTGGGTCGATTCGCTCACCAGCGTGCTCGGCAGTCTCACCCAGCGTTTTGGCCGCCCGGACGAGTTGGTGCACCACGCAAACGGCGCCTCGAGCCGTGCTGGCAATTTCGCCGTCGCGTTGTCGCAGTTGGGCGAGAGCCTCACCAAGCTCCCGTTCAAGCCACGCGATGAAAAACTGTCGACTTACCGGTTTGTGCTCGGCGAGGTGCCCCGCGAGCTGGCGGAGCTGGCACAAGCGGCGTTGGATCCGCTGTGCGACTTGCGCGATCACATTCACCACGTACACGAATTGCTTCAGAAAGCCTTTGCTGGGGAGCTAACTTGGGAAAATGGCTTTGAGGCAGAACATTGGTTGCCAGCCGTTGGGCAGCTGGAAACGCGTGCGTTGGCAACCATTGCGTTGCTCACGGACTACGCAGCCGAGCCGGTGAGCGGTACGCTTGGGGGGACAGACGGCGAGGGTCCTGATGACGATTCTCCGGGCCTCCAAGCGCGATGGGTGAACGACTACGGTGGTGATCTGGAACTCGTGAGTGCGCCGATCCAGCCAGGAAAGTTGCTGCGCGACTCGATCTGGTCGCGTTGTTACGCGGCCGTTTGTACCTCTGCAACGCTCACCGCCCTTGGCGGCTTCGAACGCTTCTTCGAGCGCGCGGGGCTGCGCGATATAGTCGGTGTTCGCATTCCCAGCCCGTTTGATTTTCAGAGCATCGCCTCGCTTACCGTGCCGGTAATGCACTCGGATCCCAGGGATTTTTCCGAACACAGCAAGGAAGTAGCGGCTTTGTTGCCGGATTTGTTGCGGGACGATCCGAGCGCGCTCGTGCTGTTCACGTCCTGGCGGCAGATGAACGAGGTGGTTGGGAAGCTACCCGAGGAGTTCCGGGCGAAGCTGAAGATTCAGGGTGAGGGTTCCAAACAGGCGTTGCTGCTCGAGCATCGTCAATCGGTAGATGAAGGAGAGCCGAGCTATATCATCGGGCTTGCGAGCTTTGCGGAGGGCGTTGACCTGCCAGACGACTATTGTCGCCACGTGGTGATCGTAAAGTTGCCTTTTGCGGTGCCTGATGATCCCTTGGACCAGGCCATGGCGGAGTGGGTAGAAGCGCGCGGGCGCAACGCGTTTTACGAGATATCGGTACCCGACGCGGCTCTGAAGCTCATGCAGGCGTGCGGCCGCCTGATCCGCCACGAACACGACTATGGGCGCATCACGTTGCTGGACAAACGTATCGTGACCCAGCCTTATGGACGCGCGCTGCTGGAGTCGTTGCCGCCCTACAAGCTGAACCTCAACCGCGCTTGAACGACGCAACGTCGGTAAGCGGCGTGCCCGGAACGGGCGCTTCGGCGAACTTGCCCTTGCTGTAGATGAGCAGGCGCTGGCTTTGCATACGTTTGACGATCCCGTTCAAGAATTCAAGCATGGCGGACTTGTCGAGGCCGGTAAGTATCTCGGCGATCTGCGCTCGGGAGTCGAAAGTTAGAATTCCGAGATCGAGATCCGCCCAGTAGCGCCGGCTGCGTTGTCCGAGGTTCTTGTCGGTTTCCATAAGACGTGTGATTAGCCCGGTTTTGTTCTGCTCGAATTCATCATCGGGCATGTCGGCAATGGTGACGAGTTGCTCCTGCATGAAACTGCGTGTCGCAGCTTCCAGATCGGCGGGCGAGGCCACGGGAGACTGTATGATGAACGTAACACCGGCGCGGTCTCGGATGGCTCGATTGGTAACCGCGACGATATATCCAAGCTGCTGTTCCGTGCGAAGGCTTGTGAAATAGGATTGACGAAGAAGCTGCACAGCAAGCGCGCTGCGGGCGCGCTGTTCGAAACTGCTATCGGCATCCTGCAGGTACAGCACCATCGATGCGTCCTTATGATCTACGGACAGCGCCATTTTCAGAGATTCGTTGATGTCTGAGATTTCCGGGTCCTGCAATTCGAACGCGCGCGTTGGCAGGCTTTTCTCGATGAGATCCGCGATTTCCATCACCGACTTTTCGTCTACGTTGCCGTGGGCGAAACCCACCACGTTGAATGCCTGCAATTTTTCTTCGCGCCAGTTGTTCAGATCGGCGACGGTGAGCGGGGCGAGCGTATCCGCCAGCGTCGCGGGCGGCCAACTGCTCGAGAGCAGCAGATGACTCAGCGTCGCATACGTCTGGGTGTAAGGGCGTTCTTTCTTGAAATCGCGCCATTCCCGAACCAGCTCGGCCTTGTAGAGAGCGAACTTGTCCGCGTCCAGGTTGATCTGGGTAAAGTTGGTCAGAACCGATGTCAGCAAATCGAGCTGCTTGTCGTTGTATCCCGATAGGCGAAGCCGGAACCCGTTCGGTGCTACGGATAGGGTGTAAGACAATCCTGCCAGCATTGCCGGGTAAGTCAGCTCGTTAAGCGAATCGGTGAGCAAGCGTTGATAGAGCTGGGCCATCACGATGTCGATTGGGGTTGCCAGTCCACCCCTTAGCCCAAGGGTCAAAAATACGTTCGCGCGAGGAACGCCGAACTCGGTGTCCCGATCTAGCCAGAATGAAATGGTAGGCTTGTCTAACACCAGGCGCGGCCCGGCTTCGTCATTGCTGAGCAAATCCAGAGACTCGGGCAGAAAATGGTTCTCCGCGGGCAATGCAAGCTGCGTATCGTCCTGTCTGAGCGGCGTGTAGGTGCCGGCGACAATTCGGTATGGAACCTCAAACCACGGTTCCACTTGATCGGTATCAACGTCCGGACCAACGATTTCCATGACCAGGTTGTCTGGATTCAATAAGTCAATGTATTGCCTGATCAGAGTGGGATCGAAGTCCTCCATCAAGTAAGGGGCCGAAAGCACATGTTCGGGTGGGTACAATTCGAGCAAGGGACCCACCCGATAGACGAAGCTGGTCGGGCTGGATTTCTCCTGAAATCGAAAGCCGAGCTCTGCGATGCGTGCCTGTTCCGCGTAACGCCAGGCTTGTGGAGGGTTTGTTTTAAGCAGATCGATGTAGGCGAACAACAGGTTGGTGACGTCTTGAATGTGCGTAGCACCGTCGTTCGTCAACTGGATATCGACGCTGATCAGGGTGTTTTGCGGATCGATGCGATTGCTGCCGGCTGTAAGGCCCTCGATCCAACCAGCGGACTTCAGACGCTGATGCAGACTGCCGTCGCCTTCGTGGCCGAGGAGATTGGTAATGTACAGCGCTGGTTTCTGCTGGTAGTGCGGGTCCGTAGAGGGAACGGGAAAATTGTAGGATACCCGTCGTGAATCCCTCAGGGAGCGGTGTGTCAACGTCAGCGGGAGGTCCTTGTCCAGAAATGCGCTCGGCAGATCCTCAGCGGGCCCGATGTCTCGATTCTCGATCGCGCCGAACAGCGGTGCGACCCAGGATTCCATCGTGTCCAACGGCTCCTTGTTGAGGGTTACGAGGATCATCTGGTCGGCGGAGTAGTTTTGCTCGCGAAACTTCGCTAACGCTTCATCCACCCCATCGCCCAGAGTTTCGAGGCTGCCGATGTGGAATCGGGAGCCTGGGTGCGCTGGATTCATCGCCGCCTTGATGGCAGAGAAACTACGCCACGCGTCGTCTTTGATCTGCAGTTGATATTCGGAGTGCACGGCGTTCTTTTCGCGCTCGACGTAGGCCGGATCCAACAGGGGGCTGATGAAGAACTGTGCGAACCGATCCAGGCCTTCGTGAAAGTAGTCTGGGTGGATATCGAAAAAGTAATTAGTGTGATCCGCTGCAGTGTATGCGTTGGACGACCCACCATTTGCGGCGACAAACTGCTGGTACTCATCTACCTTGGGATATTTCTCGGTTCCGATGAACAGCATGTGCTCCAGGAAGTGGGCCAGTCCGCCAAACTGCTCGGGGTCGTGGTTCTGGCCCCGCAGAACCACCAATGACGCAGCAGCTTTGTCGGTTTTCGGATCAGATACCAGAAACACGCGCAGAGCGTTGTCCAGGATAATATAACGATAGTTCCGATCGTCATTCGGGCTTTGCCGAAAGATGAAATCGTCTTGGGCCGCTTCTTGGGATAGGAGAGGTTGGGTAATTTCGGTGTCGGTGGTGCAAGATGCGACCAGCGTGAGCGCCAGTCCGGCTACAAAATATTTCAACGCGTTTTCCAGCTCGTTAACCTGAACGGCGAAGGATGATAGGGCGCGAGTGGTGCTGTGGCCAATAGGCCCGGCAGCAGCGTGCGCGGGGTAGATCCATCAGGTTGGACGATTGTACAGCAACCGGCCGAGATAGTAGTCCACGCTGAAGTAGCGGCCGCCACCGATGACCAGCAAGGCGAAAAGCATCGCCAGGTAGATTGCGGCAAACTCGATGCCGTTGTTGAGCTTGACGATGCTGCCACTGCCATTGAGATAGCGGAATTTGCCGTGCTCGCGCAAAATATCCTTTGCTCGCGATAGGCGTTTAGAGGCTTCGATGGTCCGTGCGTTCACGCTGGTACATGTGATGTAGCGTTCGAAGACGTTGGATCGGGCGTAAGCTTCGGTGCTCGTCATGCATAGCTCGGGAGGGTTCGACGGTGCTATTGCCGGCCAGCCATTGTCGAGGTGTATAGCGTAGGCGGCGACAAACATTGTCACGGCAAGAGGGATAGCCACCAGCCGCGTTCCGAGACCCACCAACAGCAGAATGCCGCCTAGAAACTCGGTCCATGACGCCAGAAACCAGGACAAGCCTATTGGCAGTACGTTGAACGGGAATGGGAAGTCCTCCTGAGAGAACGCGAACCAGTTGTCGCCGGTCAGCTTCTCCCACCCGGCCAGGATGAGCACCGGTCCCAGGATTAGTCGCATGAGAATAGACGCCACACCATCGAAGTGGACGGCGAGATTCACCAACCGGTCATACCAGATACCAGCGGTTGCTACTATTGTGTTCATTAGCGGTTCCTCGTGTGGCTCGCTTTTAGACTCTCGTTCGGGCGATGGTTCCCGACGATGATCGATCAATTTGACATGAAAGGACCCCAATGGGTATGCGGCTCGAAGAGCTGATTGATGAACTTGGCGCGGGGAGCGATCGGCACTACGCGATGTCGCTTGCTGGCCAGCTCGACCCTGGAGCTCCGGCTGACTGGCGCAATCTCGCCGCAGTGCTCGCCATACGCGAACACGGGCCGATGATTGGTATCAGCGGCGGCCAGGGTGTGGGTAAGTCGACCCTCGCGCGGTTGCTGGTAGCGGCGATTCGGCTGGCTGGGCGGAGCGTCGCGGGTTGCTCCCTGGATGACTTCTACCTCTCACGCCATGCACGTGAACAGCTCGCGCGAACCGTTCACCCACTGCTTGCCACCCGCGGTGTGCCGGGAACTCATGACGTTGAGCTTGCATTGAGTACGCTCACGGGGCTCACCCGGGAGCAAACGACCATGGTCCCGGTATTCGACAAGGGTCGTGACGATCGGTTAACGCGAAGCGGATGGAAAGCGGTAGAGGGACCCGTTTCGCAGGTGGTATTCGAAGGCTGGTGTCTGGGCGCATCGCCGCAGCCCCAGGCACGGCTCAAGGAGCCGTTGAATCAGCTCGAAGCGGTGGACGATGCCCATGGAAAGTGGCGCGGTTACGTGAATCAAATTCTAGCATCGGATTATCAGGAGTTGTGGAATCGGGTCGATTTCATGGTCTATCTACAGGTTCCGAACTTCGCTACCGTAGCGCGCTGGCGAATGCTGCAGGAACAGCAGCTGGCGCCGAAGCGGCGGATGGACGCTGTCGCTTTGGAGCGATTTCTCGCCCACTACGAACGTCTGACGCTCTGGATGCTCGAAACCCTGCCAGGGCGGGCAGATCTGGTGGTGAGGTTGGATACGGATCACAACCTAGCCAGGGTAACTGTCGTATAACGGCGGCTTTTAGCCGGGAATTCACCTCGACGTGGGCCAGCTCACGACACGAACCTCTCCCTACGGATGAATTTCGATTCATCATCCGTTCAGTTGCTCTCCATTAAAGTGCACCCTGCACCGAAGTCGAGTGGAGTAGAACGATGTTGACAGACCGAATGTTGAAACCTCTGATGCTGATGGCCTTGCTCACGCCTGCGCTGGCTCTGGCGGGTACCAGCTACGACCATGCCGACGTGGTCGCGGTGGAACCTTTGTATGAGACGGTGATCTATGAGGTGCCGCGGGAAGAGTGCCATGTTCAACGCGTTAGCTATCGGCGCGACAGCGGTCGTGGTTCCGCTACCGGGCCGATATTGGGCGCGATCATCGGTGGTGCGCTCGGTAATGCGGTCGGGCACCATAAGCATAACAAGCAGGTGGGTACTGTTGTGGGCGCCATTCTCGGTGCCAGCATCGGTGCCGACATCTCACGCCGCAATCGCCATTATGACGGCCAAGTTAGCTACGCCGATGAAGAGGTGTGCCGGGTGGTCAACGAGATTCGCGAGGAGGAACGGTTGCTCGGCTATCGCGTGACGTATCGATATGCAGGCGAGACCTACATCACACGAATGGGCTACGACCCGGGCCCCCGCCTGCGGGTGCGCGTACGCGTCACCCCGGCGTAACGTGCGCATAACGCGGTGTGACCTGCGTAGGTTAAGAGGGATTGGTTTTGGGAGTACAATGCACGCTGTAATGTCGGAGGTTTTGGTAGCATGAAAGCGCCCTCTTGGAGCAAGTGGCTCGTCTGGTTGGTGCTGGTAATGCCGTCTGTTTTGCTCGCAGCTAGCGCTGACTTCTTCGATAAGGCCGATCGACCCACTCAATTTGCCGCTCCCGCCGCAATTTCGCTGGAACAGGCCGCAGACAAGGTCCGTCGTGAGACCGGCGGTCGAGTTTTGTCTGCCACTCCGACGGTAAAATCTGGCAAGCGCGGTTACAGCGTTCGAGTTCTGCTCGATGGGAAACGCGTGAAGAAGATATTCGTAGACGCTCACGCTTCGCCGTCGAGGCGCTAGTGCCCCTGCACCGGGCGGGGCGTTTTCTCGAAGTTGCATAGCAGAGGTTAAACCATGCGTATTCTGGTCGTAGAAGATGAACAAATTCTGCGTGAGCAGCTTGCAGACAAGTTGAAGAGCGCAGGCTACGTCGTTGATGTCGCGGAGGATGGGGAAGAAGGTCTGTATTTCGGTCGGGAGTACGAGTACGACGCAGCCATAATCGATCTCGGGCTACCGAAGCTAAACGGCATCGATCTCATTTCCCAGCTGCGCAACGAAGAGCGCCGCTTCCCGGTGCTGGTGCTTACGGCGCGAAGCAACTGGCAGGACAAGGTTGAAGGCCTCGAGGCAGGCGCCGACGATTACCTGACGAAACCCTTTCAGATGGAGGAGTTGCTAGCACGTCTCAACGCGCTCATCCGCCGGGCTGCTGGTTACGCATCGCCCGTAATCACGGACGGTGCATTGAGCGTCGATACCGCAAAGAAAGAGGTCCGGGTAGAGCAGGCTGTAGTCGAGCTCACCGCATATGAGTACAAAGTGCTCGAATACCTGATACTCAACCCCGGCCGAGTGGTTTCGAAAACAGAGCTCACTGAGCACCTTTATGAACAGGATTACGATCGCGACAGCAATGTGATCGAAGTCTTCGTGGGCCGCTTGCGCAAAAAGCTGAATCCGCTCAACCCCATTCGTACCGTGCGTGGTCAGGGTTATCACTTCAACGCGGAACGATCTGATTGAAGCTGGGTATTCAGACCCGCCTGCTAATCACCACCACCGTGGTGCTCGGCACCTCGCTCACGCTGGCGGGCGTTGTGCTCGACCGATCGTTTCAGGCCAGCATCGTCGCGGGTGCTGAAGAACAGCTGCGACTGGTGATCTATTCGCTCATGGGTTCGATGGACCGGTACGGCGACGAGATCCGCTTTAATCTCGATTTCCCTGAACCACGGCTCAACCAGCCCGAAAGCGGCCTGTACGCGGTGGTGGACAGTGACGATGGTGATCAGCGCTGGCGCTCGCCTTCGGTCATTACCACGGGCGTCCGGTTTCCTGAGCGCCAGGCGGCGCTGAGTGCGGGGGAGTTCCGCTTTGAATCTGTGCGTCAGGGCGCGGTGGATCGCTTCTTTCTCAGCTACGCGGTGATCTGGGAGGATACTGATGAGGCCCTGCTGACGTTCCGCGTAGGCACCGATCAGGCCCCGTTTCGCAGTGCCATTCAAGGTTTTCGACGCAATCTATACGTGGGTCTCGGCGCGGTCACGCTACTTTTTGTACTGGCCCAATACCTGGCTGTGCGCTGGGGTTTGATGCCGCTTCGAACCATGGCGGGGGAAGTGCGCGAGATGGAGGAGGGGCACAGGGAGCGGCTGTCGGACCGCTATCCCACCGAGCTGCGCGGCCTTGCGCAGAATCTCGATCGCTTTGTCGCCCATGAACAACGTAGCCGCGCCCGCTATCGGAAGGCCATGGAAGATCTCGCACATAGCCTTAAGACGCCGCTGGCCGTCATACGCAATGCGCTGGGTGAAAAAGCCCCCGCCGAATCTGCGTTGTTGCAGGAGCAGCTGGACCGAATGGAATCTTCGGTGACCTACCAGCTTTCCCGTGCATCTGCGACGGGTCCGGTGGTGGTGGGCCATATCGTGAATGCCGCGAATATGATCGAGCGCCTGGTTCGAGCGTTGCAGACGGCTTACAGCGAACGGGGAATCGAGGTTGTACAGGACGTTCCCGAAGATCTGAATGTGCGCGGTGACGAACGTGATCTGATGGAGATGCTGGGCAATCTGCTCGAGAACGCATTCAAGTACACGGCATCGCGTGTGCGAATATCGGCCGAGTGCAGCAACGTTGTCTGCATCTGCATCTGCATCGACGACGACGGCCCGGGCATTGAGCCCGAATTGCGCCAACAGGTACTCAACCGCGGTACCCGGGCAGATCAGGTGCAGTCGGGGCAGGGGATTGGGCTATCGGTTGTCGCCGAACTCGTTGCTTTGTATCAAGGTGAACTGAAAATTGGTGAGAGTCCGCTGGGTGGTGCGCGGATACGGCTTGAGTTGCCCCGGTGATGGACGCGAGGTTCCCCTAGTCTTCCATAGCCCTGGTCAACGCCCCAAAGAACCGCTCGCTCAATTCACCGCAGCCCTCGTGCTTGGGCCCCTGCACACACCACTCCCGGGCGAGTTCCAGCGGGTCCGGTGCGCTGTGCTGTTGCCGCATTCCGGCGTTCAGCCGATCCACCTGGACCTGCAGTCGCAGGTCACGCTCGCTGGCCGGTGATTCGACCCCGGCGAGCAGTTCCGCGCGGATGGCCAGGATACGCAGGGCATCACGCGGAACTTCGTTTGAGATGGTATCCAGGCGCGGATCGAACAGCGGATCGGGGACTGACATCGCACCGCCGCTGGCTGCCGAACGGCAGCCAGCCTCCTGGGCGCCTACCGATTCATCCCAGCCGCGAAGCTGGTCGAGCTGGGCGCGCTCGGCATCGCGTGCCTGATTTTGCACCATCTCGCGGTAACTTCTGGACAGCTCGTCGAGCCGGCGCTGCAATCCGCGGTGGGTTCGTTCCGGCAGCATCGAAAGGTCGGCGAAGCGATTTCTGAAACTTCTTAGAATGCGTTCGTCGGCATCGGCTGTGGTGGTCGTGGCCACCAACTCCTCGAGCTCTGCAACCAGGGCGTTGGCCGCATCCACGGCGTCTTGTGCGGCCTGTTCGGATTGCTGTTTCGCTTCATCGCGTGCGGCGAAGATCAAATCGCACGTGGCGCGAAACTCGCGCCATAGAATCTGATCTGGTCGGCGCGGTGTGATGCCGACCTCGCGCCAGCGACGCTGCAAACCTTTGGCGACGTTCACGCGTTCCGCGACGTTCACGCGTTCCGCGACGCTCCCACCGCCTTCGAGCAGCGCCTTTGCCTCGTCGACGATGGCTTGTTTGAGCTTCAGATTGGCATCCCATTCGGCTTTCACGAACTCGTGCAAGCGTCCTTGCAGCTTCTCAAAATGCTCTTCGAGCGGCCTGCCGGGATTGCGGTCCACAGGATGAAATCGTCGCCATTCGCTGCGCGCAGCGCGCAGAATCTGTTCGGCCGCCTTTTTATCTGCGTTATCCCAGTCGGTGGTGTCCAGATAGGTTTCGAGCTGATCGCAGATCTTGCGTCGTTCGGCCAGGTTGGCTTTACGCAGCTGGGCCTGTTCTGCGAAGAATGCTCGACAGGGTTCGAAAGCCTTTTCCGCCAGCGCATTGAATTGATCGGCGAGCTTGCGGTCTTTGCTCACGTTTAGCGGCCCCAGCTCGTTCCAATCAACCCGCAGTTGCTTAATGCGATCGGCCTGATCCGGCGGGTCGAAGGGGCGATCGATCAAGGCCTGAATGGCCTTGCACAACGCCTCACGCTTGGGTGTGGTGGCGAAGGTCTGCCAGTCTCTCAGTTCTGCCAGACGCGCGGCTTCGTGGTTCAATGTTTTGACGAGATTGGTCACGTAATTCTCGGGCAGAGACTTGATCAACCCTCGAGCCCGATGCAACGTGCCGAAAGCTGTCTTGAGGGCCCCCTGTTCGATCTCAGCGGTGAGCGTGCCCATCAACTCTTCGAGCCTGGACTTCAGACTTCGCTCATGTTCTTCAATGCGGGTAAGCTCGTGCTCGACACGGTCGATGCCGCGCAGAAAATCTGCGTACTCGGCGTTGGGCTTGGCCCATTCCGGCCAGGCGACGCTATCGATCAGGCGTTCACTCTGTCTGAGCGCCCGTCGGCGCTGGGCAGCTTGCACCCACAAAGATCGTAGTTGCTCCGGATCTGCAGAAAAGCTATCGGGCAGGGGCTCGAGCTGGACGCCCGGCCAGGGCCTGCTGGAGATGCGCGCGTTGCTATCGGCGAGTTCGCGATAAGCGTGCGAGACGGCTTCAAACGCTTCATGTTCGGTGGAACTCGGCTGCGCGTGAACCGCTGCCGTCATCCACGCATCGGTGAGCGATTCGCGTTTTGCCGTGACGAGGCCGAAATCGTCCCCTTGCGCCATGGACTGCTGGAGCGCCTGGAACGCGGTGACGAGGTTCGCAAACAGGCCCTGCACGACCCCGGGGGGTTGGAGTTCTGGCAGTTGCGCCTCTCGGGGTTGCACCTCCAGCGGATGAGAGGATGCTTGCTCACGTACAGCGGCAACCTGTCGGCGCGCCGCGTCTATGGGCTCGAGATCCTCGCCAACGGTGCGCAGCTCGATCGCAAGTGCCTCGAACCTCGCGGTGGTCTGTTCGAATTCCCGGACCAAGCCGTTGCGGCGTTGTTCCGCACTGGGGTCGATATCGACCCGCTGATGTCGCTCGAGCGCATCGGTTAACGCGACCAGCCTGGCTCGTGTCTCCTGTGCGTCGTGGCGTGTGGTCCTGATGCGCTCCAGCCTCTCACGGGCATATCTGTTCAGAGATTTGTCTCGGCCTCTGGTTTGGTGCTCCAGCTCCGTCAGGTCCGCGGGGGTCTGCAAGCGTTGCAAAATCACGTCGCGTAGCTCCTGCCGGGCGTGGATGCTGAGCTCTATTAGAAACTCGGTATCGTCTAATTCGGCAAGCACGGGCTCGGCTTGTGCGGGGGTCATTTCGAGCAGGCGCAATCTCGCCACGAGCGGATGGCGGGCGAGTTGGTGGGTGGAATCCGAGCCAATGAGCTCGACGATTCTGCGGGCGGCGGCCTCTGCGCTGGCAGGATCGTTCAGCAACCCGGCCACGGCGTCGGCGCCGGCGAGCTTAGCGATGCATGCCTTGCGAACCCCGGGGTCTTGGTCGCTGCGTGCCAGCGCCAACAGCTCGTCCTGTAAGGCCTCTGTCTGAGTGGGGGAGAGTCGCTCCACAGCTTGCCGCCGGGCGCCGGCATCCGCCTGGCCGAAACGATTTTTGCCTTTGAAGATCCGAGAAAGCATTGTCGTACTCGGGCATTACAGCGCAGCGTGGGTACCGTCACACAACGGCTGGCCGTTGGTTTGCTTGCAACCACAGAAATACAACGTTTTGTCGGCTTCAACCGAGTAGGCCATGGGCGTGAATTCGCTGCCCTGGTGCGAGCCGTCGCAGAAAGGCTGCTTGCTGCTCTTGCCGCACCTACACCAGAAGTACTTCTCTCCGGCTTTCACGTCCACAGGGTAGGGGCCTTTCTGGGCGATGGTTGGCGTGCTCATCTCGGGTTTTCCTCGTTGGCAACTATGCGAGTCGGTAATTATGAGAATTTCCGTTCTTCCCACCACGGGAAGAATTCGGGCATGTCCTGGCTGACTTTTCCCGCGAATTCGGCCGGACGCTTTTCCAGGAAGGACTCTACCCCTTCCTTGGCGTCGGCCGACCTACCGGTGTAGTACACGCCGCGGGAGTCGATTTTGTGTGCTTCCATGGGGTGATCTGCGCCCAGCATACGCCACATCATATGGCGAATCAGGGTGACGGAGATGGCGGAGGCGTTGCCCCGGATGTCCTGTGCGATCGCCCGGGCTGCGGGTAGCAGATCGTCTTTCGCATGTACGCTGCGCACCAGCCGGCCAGCCAGGGCTTCGTCGGCCGGAAACACCCGACCGCTGTAACACCATTCCAGTGCCTGACTGATACCCACGATGCGCGGCAGAAAATAGCTCGAACATGCTTCGGGCACTATCCCGCGCCGGGAGAACACGAAGCCGAACTTTGCCACATCGGCTGCCAGCCTGATGTCCATGGCGAGTGTCATCGTCACGCCAACGCCCACCGCCGCACCGTTCACGGCGGCGATGATCGGTTTGTTCAACTCGTGGATGCGCAGGGTAAGCAAGCCGCCACCGTCGGGGTTCAAGCCGCTGGCCCGATCCTGCCTGCCATCGGCGTTGAACGTGCTGCCACCGGAGGCGAGATCTGCACCGGCACAGAACGCGCGCCCGGCGCCGGTCACGATGATGGCGCTGACATCGTCATCTGCATCTGCGCGATCGAACGCATCGAGCATCTCTGTGAGCATTTCCCGATTGAAAGCGTTTAGGCTCTCCGGTCGATTGAGCGTGAGGGTGAGAATGCCGTCTTCGACTTCGTAGAGGATGGTGTTGTAGGTCATGCAGCCGGTATCCTTCAGTTGATAATCGCAGGGTTGGTAATGTTGCCTAGATTGCAGTGGTTTTTCCATTCAAGCTGCAGAAGGTTGCGTTGTAGAATGATCGTTATGTCTGAATCGGCGCCTTTTAATCCGCTGCAGAGTGCCTCGCCGCTGATCGTCTACATCGACTTCAAGAGCCCCTACGCCTACATCGCCAAGGACCCAACTTACGAGTTGGCTGATGACCTGGCCATAGAGATCGACTGGCGTCCGTTGACCCTGGACATACCCAGCTATCTGGGCTCAGCGATGCTCGATGACACGGGCAACGTGGTCCAAAGCAAGCGCACGCCCGGGCAGTGGGACGGGGTCCGCTATGCCTACCGCGATGCCCGCCGATACGCCAACCTGCGCGGGTTGACCCTGCGCGGAACCACCAAGATCTGGGATTCGTCTCTCGCCTCCATCGCTATGGTGTGGGCTAAAGACCAGGGTGCCGATGTATTGCGCGCATACACGGGCCTGGTGTACGAGCGATTCTGGAAACGTGAACTGGATATCGAAGACCCCCGGGTGCTGGAGGGGGTGCTTGGCGAGGCGGGGGCTGAGGTGTCCGGATTTGCGGATTATCTGCATGGCCCCGGCCGGGAACTGCATGACCTTATGCAGGCGCAGATTTTTGCCACGGGCATCTACGGTGTTCCCACCTACGTTGTTACAAGGGAGAGCACTTCGAGGGACGTTGCCGGTGAGTTCTTCTTCGGGCGTGAACACCTGCCGATGGTGCGTTGGTTGTTGACGGACAGTGCGGGAGCAGCGCCGGATATCGCGTATTGCCACTTCGGCTACACCCCGCCATGAGCGACGTTGAGGCTCATGTATTTGCCACGCCGCTGACCGTATGCATGGACTTCAAGAACCCTCACAGCTATCTGGCCAAAGACCTGGTGTATGCGTTGGAGGATGATCTTGGTCTGCACGCAGACTGGTTGCCTTATCTGACGCCGGCGCTCAGCCCTCCGCGGCAACCGCAAGCCTCGGACGATCGCGGGACACGCCATCGCCAACATCGCGCTCGATACGTGGAACAAGATATCCAGCGCTATGCAAGCGTGCGTGGACTTGTCATAAGGGATATCTACCGGCAGGTGGACTCGACCCTGGCGGCAATTGCGCTGTTGTGGATTCGCCGCGAGGAAGCATCGGTACGCCGCAAAGCGATCGATGGTTTGTTTGCAGGGCATTGGGAAGGCCGAGTCAACATCGCCGATGTTAGGGCGGTGACGGCGGTGCTGGACGAGAGCGGGGTAAATCTTGCCGGTTGGGAGGTGTATCGCGCGGGCGACGCCCGCACTGAGCTGCAGCAGTTGCTGGCCCGGCTGGGTGCTGCAGGAGTTTTCAATGTTCCGGCGTTGGTGGTGAGCAAGGTGGAGACGGCAGCGGAAATATTTTACGGTCGCGCACATCTGCCCATGGTCCAGTGGCTGTTGGACGGACAGAATGGGCCAGCGCCCATTTGAGTTATCACGGGCGGCCCGGCTATGGTTGGGTGCCCACCACGAGCCACAGAGGATCGGCGTCGGCTGGCGATTGATCGATGAAGTGGACGTCGTGGTAGCCGGCGAGTTCCAGATACGTTGATACCAGTCGAATCCTGTCGGTGGGTGGCAGACGATGAAACGCCAGAATCGCCTTGGTCGGAAACAAGCGGTGTGACATGGCGATGCAAATCTGCCCGCCTGCACGCAACGTTGCGCCAGCGCTTTTCAGGACGTCCACGGGTTTGATCAGATACTGGATCGATACTGCGATCGCGACCCGGTCGAACACGTCGTCCGGGTATGGCAACACCGGATCGGCGTTCAAATCGTGCACATGATAGTCACTAAGTTGGCCATTTGCCGCGAGCTCTGCTTTGTTCATTCCAAGGCCCGCCACCCGACCGTAGGGTTTTTCGGGCGGGAGATGGGAGATCCACGATGACATCAGATCCAGAACATCGGCGTTGTCGGGGATAAACGTGCGATAGAACTCGGTCAGGGCTTCGATGGTTGCGTCGTCGATGTGGGCAACGAATCGGGGTTCACGATAGAACTCGACGTCTGAGGATTCATCCATCCTAACGAAAGAATCCTCGGGCAGGATCTTGGCTAAGGCATCTGGCACTATCGCTCCGGGTGTGCTTGGGACGAAGGTTGACGACCGATCCGACATTCTATCGAAAGCGAACACCATAGGAACAACGGATGTGTCTCAAGCTTAATCCCAATGGTCGTATTCCGCTGATGCGATGCGCGAACGTCCCGCCTGTCAACGCGGCGTGGCAGTTCCCGAGCGTCTGGAAAACCTCGTCGATGGCAGCAATGAAGAAGCAGCCAGGCGGTTCGTTGACAACGCCCGCAAGACCCTGCAGACCTGAGCTGCTAACATTTGCCGGTTCCGCCGCAGGGAAATTCGCTGGACCGACATGGAACTTGGGCTTCGCAAACAGGACCTGGCCTTTCAAGCCGAGGTTTGTGGGTTTATCGACCGGCACTGGCCCGAGCGGGTGCGTGGTGTGCGGGGCAACTCTGCCGATGATCATCGTGACCGCACGCCCCACGTGCAGGCCTGGTTCGATGCGCTGGTCGCCCAGCGCTGGTCGGTGCCGAACTGGCCCCTCGAACACGGTGGGGCTGGCTGGACACCCACTCAGAAGTTCATCTGGGATCGTGAAACGGCGCGGGCCGAAACACCGCAGATGAGTGTTTTCGGGGTGGCCATGCTGGGTCCCGTATTGTGCCGCTGGGGGAGCCAGGCGCAGCAGAGCAAGTTCCTTGCGCCCATTCGCGAAGCGAGGGTAGCGTGGTGTTACGGTCACTCAGAGCCGGGGACGGGTGCCGATCTCGCTGGGCTCGGGACGGCGGCAGTTCGCAGGGGTGACCACTATATCGTCAATGCTGTGAGGACCTGCAGCAGCGGTGGTCCGCCTCGAAACCGGAGAGCTGCAGATTGGATGTTCTTCCTGATCAGGACGTGTTCGGGGTCTAGCCCTTCCGAAGGGATCAGTTTGCTGCTCGTCGATATGCAAAGCCCTGGCATCCAGGTTGCTCCCGTTGCAGCGTTCGGTAGCCATTACAGCGCTGAGCGCGTGTCGTTGACCGACGTTCGGGTACCCGCCGGACACCGCGTCGGGGAAGAAGGCCAGGGTTGGACCTATGCCCGGGCGTTGCTCGACGATGAGGCTGCCGGGGTGGCAGGGCTTGCCACATCTAAAAAACAGCTGGAGCGGGTCGGCCAGATTGCGGCCCGAACCCCCTGCGATGGCGGCAAGGTTGCCGACGATACGGCATTTCAACGTAAGTACCGTGAGCTCGACGTAGATCTGCGGGGTCTCGAAATGCTCGAGCTGCGCATGCTGGCCGATGTTGAAGCCCGCCAGGCGCCTGGGTCGGAGCCATCGATTCTGCAGATGATTCTAAAGGTCAGAAGCACCGAGATTAGCCAACGGATTGCCGATCTCATGGTGGAGACGCTTGGCTACTACGCGCTGCCATACCCGGACGAACTACCGATCGATAACGAAGGTTCCATTGGGCATGATTACGCGTTGGCCGCGGTTCAGGGCTGGTTGTTCGCGCATGCGTCGAGCATCTATGACGGATCAAGCGAAGATCAGAAAAACGTCATCGCCAGATCGGCGTTGGGTTTGTAGGCCTCAAGGCAGTTAGGCTAACAGAGAGGAAACGATGGATTTTTCTTTTTCCGATGAACAAACGCTGCTGCAGGACAGCATTGAGAAGTTCATTCAGAACGATTACGCGTTCGAGACCCGACAGAAGGTCGTGAAGAATGAACAGGGTTTTTCCAGCGAGAACTGGAAAACGTTTGCTGAGCTCGGTTGGCTCGGCGTGCCTTTCCCGGAGGCTGACGGTGGTTTCGGCGGAAAAGCCATCGAGGCGATAATCATGGCCGAACAATTCGGCAAGGGTCTGGTGGTGGAGCCGTATCTGGCTACGGTGGTGCTCGCGGGTGGTGCATTGAAGGTCGCTGGAACAGCCGCACAGAAAGAGCGATATCTCACCGCAATCATCGATGGCTCGCTGCACGGAGCGCTCGCCTACGCCGAGCCCCAGGGCCGGTTCAATCTGGCAGATCTCACAACCACCGCGATGAAAGACGGCAATGGTTACGTGCTCAACGGATACAAAGCGGTTGTATTGAATGGTCCGTCGGCGGACATTCTTGTCGTTTCCGCGCGCAGCAGCGGAGGCCAACGCGACACCGATGGTGTTAGCTTGTTTGTCATTCCCGCTGACGCAAAGGGCATCGGGCGCCGCGACTACCCGACGGTAGACGCTTTCCAGGCCTCAGAGATCACGTTGGATAACGTTAAGACAGGGGCAGATGCGCTGATCGGTGAAGAGGGCAAGGGGCTCGCCATCATCGAACGCGTAGTCGATGAAGGAATTCTCTGGGTGGGTTCCGAAGCGGTCGGTGGCATGGAGGTGTTGTACAAAGCTACGGTCGAGTACTGCAAAACCCGCGAACAGTTCGGGCAGCCCATCGGCAAGTTTCAGGTGTTGCAGCACCGCATGGTAGATATGTTCATGGAGCATGAGCAGGCTAAATCGCTGATGTATATGGCTGCGATGCGCATGGACGAAGGTTACGGCCCTGAGGCCCAAAAGGCGGTGTCAGCGTTCAAGGTGCAGGTTGGCAAGTCCGGCCGGTTCGTCGGTCAAAATGCGGTTCAGTTGCACGGTGGGATGGGGATGACCGAAGAGTTGAACGTCGGCCATTACTTCAAGCGCCTTACCATGGTCGACACGTTGTTCGGCAACGTCGATTTCCACCTCAAGCGTTTCGGGTCGTTGTAACCATGGCACGCTGGGATAGCAACACAGCCGGCAGTTCCATTCCCGAGTGGTTCTTTGAGGCGGTGGAGACGGCCTACCAGACCCGGTCGGTGGAGGTGGATGAATGCGATGTGGTGTATCAGCTATGGGGTGATGCTGGCAAACCTGGAGTTCTGTTCATCCATGGCATGAAT
>Ga0114950_10000297_pt1 | contig 32606 bp, 34 predicted proteins | sample N075metaG_FD_83503 | JGI IMG/M metagenome (GOLD analysis project Ga0114950, IMG submission 83503) | Deep subsurface microbial communities from Kermadec Trench to uncover new lineages of life (NeLLi) - N075 metaG | ecosystem: Environmental > Aquatic > Marine > Ocean trench > Sediment | place...
GGTTTTGCCCCGACCAAGGCCGCGCAGCGAATCCTGGCCGAATCGATCGCCCGTTCGGTAGGGCCCAAAGGCGTGCACGTCGCTTACATCATCATCGATGCCGTCATCGATCTGAGGTGGACCCGTAAGGCCTTTGCCGACGCACCCGATGATTTTTTCATTCAGCCCGCGTCGATTGCGCAGAATGCGTGGTACCTGCACAGCCAGGATAAATCGGCGTGGACGTTCCTCTCTGAATTGCGCCCCTTCGGAGAAACGTGGTAGGGGGCTACCGGTGCTTACGAAAATCGGGATCGCGCTTTTCGGACAGCGCGTTTATCCCCTCTTTTGACTCGTCAGTATCGTAGTAGAGTTTCAGCGCCTGCATGGCCATGCCGCCCACGCCTTTGATGTGATCGCTGTCCGCGTTGAATGAACGCTTGGCGATGGCGATGGCCGTCGGGCTGCGCTGGACGAGTTCGGCGCACCACGCGTCCACTTCGGCATCGAGCTGATCATCCGGAACGACCTTGTTCACCAGGCCCATCTCCAGCGCCTCCTGTGCGGGATAGCGCCGGCAAAGATACCAGATCTCGCGGGCCTTCTTCTCGCCGACCACCCGCGACAGGTAGGCGGTGCCGAAGCCTGCGTCGACGGAACCCATTTTCGGACCCACCTGGCCGAAGATCGCCGTCTCGCTCGCAATGGTGAGGTCGCAGATGGTCGCCAGCACGTTGCCGCCGCCGATCGCGTAGCCGCGCACCTTGGCGATCACGGGTTTCGGCACGTCACGGATAATGGCGTGCAGTTCATCCACCGGCATGCCGATGTCTCCGTGGATGTCACCGGCGCCGTAGCCGCCTTCGTGGTCCGACTGGTCGCCGCCCGTACAGAAGGCTTTATCACCGGCACCGGTCAACACGATCGCGCCGATGTCATTGTTCCAGCCTGCGCTGCGGAAAGCCGCGAGGAGCTCGATTACCGTCTGCGGTCGGAACGCGTTGTAAACCTGCGGCCGGTTCATGGTAATGGTCGCGACGCCGTCGCTTTCCTCGTACAGGATGTCTTCGAAGTCCATGGGTTGCCTCCTAGCCATGCATCGACAGGCCGCCGGAGACCGATATCGTCTGGCCGGTGATGAATTCGGCGTCGTCGCTTAAGAAGAATTCGACGAGGCCTGGGAAATCCTGGGGTGTTGCCAGGCGTCGCATGGGAATGGCGCGCTGCAACGCTTCGCGCAGTCCACCCCCCGGGTCGAAGGACTCGAGCAATGGCGTGTCGGTCGGGCCCGGGCAGATGGTGTTGAAGGTGAGCCCCTGGCGAGCGTGTTCCCGCGCCAGCGTTTTCATCAGCGCGATAATGCCGCCTTTGCACGCCGAATAGACCGCTTCACCCGATGAGCCGACCCGACCGGCGTCGGACGCGATGGATATTACGCGTCCGCGTCCGGCTGCAACCAACCGGTGCAACGCCAGGTGAGTAACGTTCAGTGGGCCGGTCAGGTTGATGTCGATGACCTTGCGCCACAGTTCCGGATCGGTGTCCACGAAGGGTCTGGCGACATCCCAGCCGGCGTTGTTGACCAGGCCGTAGAGCGGCCCGTTCGAATCCTCGAATGCCGAGATTGCCGCGTCCACCGCGGCATAGTCGGTGATGTCCACCGGATCTGGCGCATTGAGATCGAAGTTCGCCACCGGGTGACCTGCGTTGCTGAGGCGTTCCACAATGGCCGCGCCGATGCCGCTGGCGCCACCGGTCACGATCACGGGACGGTCTGCTTTGCTCACGGATTTGCGTCGGTGCGCTGGAGGAAGTGACCGAACATGTCGCGCCGATGGCGAAACCCCAGCCGTTCATAGATGGCCGTGGCCCTGGCTTCGCTGCTGCTGCCTTCGCGCACGTGCAGGAACGCGCGCTGGCCCGTCGCGAAGCAGTCTTTCAGCAAGGCAACGACCAGCCGGGAGGCGTACCCGTGGCCGCGTCCGTCCGGGTGCGTGCAGACGCCGCTGATTTCCACCCAACCCGGCGGTTTCATGCGTTCGCCCGCCATGGCCACCAGGCGGCCGTTCCTTCGTACGCCAACGTAGCGACCCATCTCAATGGTCCGCTTCAGGAACGGACCCGGGTCGGTCGCCTGCGCCAGTTCCAGCATGTCAGCGACGTCCGACAAACTCAGATCGTCGAACTCTTCTGCTTCTGCAAAAGGCTCTTCGCAGACCATCTGATGCAGGCAGATAACCTGGATGGGTCGCCATTCCGGCAGTTCGGGCAGGCCCGCTTCGATGTGGACCACCCCGACTCCGCTTCCCGCGGGAACCAGCTGCGCGAGTTCCCGGAGCGCCGCCGGAAGGGGTTCGCTGACGCCGGCCAGTGGCGAAACGTCCGGGTGGTAGACGGCTGCCCGCTCGCTGCAACGGCCCAGTTGGTCCTGAGCGTAGTTCAAGGCTGCCAGGACGGGGTTGTCGAGCAATCCATCTGACATCACGTCATCCAACGAAGGTGTTGAACATCCGGCCCCAGAAACCCGCAGGTTTGCCGGTTTGGAACTCTTCATGATCAGCCCGGTTGCCGAACCACTGGATGCTTTTAGCACCTAAGAAACGCAACGGCTCGAGTTCCCATTTGCGCGGCGCGTCCCCCACCCACGCGAGTTCGGTAATTTCGGTTCGACGTTCGGCGACCAGGTCGGCCATGATCCGGCCGGCCAGATTGGAGGCGGCGACGCCTTCACCGGTGTATCCACCCGCCCAGCCCAACCCGGTCGACTGATCGAAATTCACCGACGGCCGCCGGTGCCGCGGCACGCCCATGAAGCCCCCCCAGCCGTGGGTAATCCGATAACCGTCGAGGATCGGGAACAGGGATCTGAGCGTACCCTCCACGCCGGCGACCAGTGGATCATCCCGTGGGATAGTCCGGCGCTTGCGTGAGCCGAAGTAGTAACCGGCGCGCCCGCCGAACGCCAGCCGGCCGTCCAAGGTGCGCTGCCCGTAGATCACCACCCGGCGTGGATCGCCGAAAGTTTCCCGTTGCCGCAAACCGATCGACTCCCAGATCTCGTCGGGCAGTGGTTCGGTCGCCACCATGATGGAGTACAGCGGCAGCATCAACCGGCGTTGCCCCTTTATTGAGTCGGTGTAACCTTCCGTCGCCCGCACCACCCGATCCGCACGGATCGGCCCCCCGGGGCCGTGCACGATATTCGGTTCGATCGCGCTGATCGGGGTCCGCTCGTAGATGTGGACACCGCGCCGTCGCACCACGTCCGCCAGGCCCCGGACCAACCGGGCGGGATGCAACGAAGCGCAATGGCGAAAGTACACCGCGCCGTGGTTGGGGGTCATGCCGATGCGTTGCTGGCTCTCCTGCGCATCCAACCAGCGATAGTCGTCCGCGTCGAATCCGAGCGTGCGCATATGCTTCACATGCTGCTGCAAGGCGTCCACCTGAAACGGCAGGGTAGCGATCTTCAGACTCCCGCCCTTGGCGAAATGGGCATCGATGTTTTCCGCCTGACAGACCCGGCCGACTTCATCGACGGTGTCGAACATCGCTTTTGCAATGGCCAACCCCGCGTCCCGCCGTTTGGGGTTGTCCAGCATGCTCTCCAGTCCGTTCGATGTGCCCAGGCACCAGCCACCGTTGCGCCCGGACGCGCCAAAGCCGACGGTGTTGGCTTCGAACACGGCGATGTCTAGGTCGGGGGTCTGCTGACTCAGGTAGTAGGCCGTCCAGAGCCCGGTGAACCCCGCGCCGACGATGGCGACATCCACGGCATCCGGCAAGGCATCCGGCAGCGAGGGGTCGGGTGGCTCGTCCAGGCTGTCGAACCAGAAGCTGCCGTTGTGATAGTTGTTGGCGACCACGCGCCCCGCCGATGTCCCCCAGAGTGGACGGATGCTACTCCATCGTCTTCGGGTCGGCGAATGCCTACCTGTCCGCGCCTAGCCGGTCGCGGAGGTAGTTGTAGAACCTCCAGTTGGCGGCTTCCAGATGACTCAACCGGCCTTCCCGGTGAAAACGACTGTTGACTCCCTTCCAGACGCCTTCGCACAGCGGGATGTCTTCGAGGTGAATAGCCATCAGCGTTGCGTGCATGGTCTGCCGATACTCCTCGTTGGCGGCCAGCTCTGGCGATGCCAGTAGATGGATCTTCAGTTGGAAACGATCGTGCGCGTCGATGTCCATCTGGTACCAGGCGACCTTCGGTGAGTCGCCGCGGACCAACGAGATCAGCGTCGAGGGAAAGACGCAGGCGACCCAGAACGGCGCACTTTCGGCCTCGTCTCGGGCGGGATTTTCAAGCAGTGAGAACGCGCCGGCCAGGTCGACCGCGTGGGTGCCGGCCGCCGGAAACCTCGGGTTCAGCGTCTCGGGGTGACCGCCGATGTGGTGGTACGATTCCATGAAATTCTCGACCATAATTTTCCAGTTCCACGGCGAATCGAACTCCAGGGTGTCGTGACACACCATGTCCGCGACGCCAAATGGAGCCATCAACGTTTCGAGATTGGTCAATTGGGGCGCCAGCGGCGCCGCGTTCGCCTCGGCATTGATGAAGATCCAACCCAGCCACTCTGCCACGGAAATTTGCGGCAGGCGCATGCTCGATTTGTCGAAGTTCTCGGCCTGATCCATCAACGGAGTACCCTTCAGCCGCCCGTCCAGGGCGTAGGTCCAGCGGTGATAGGGGCAGGTCAGGATACCGTTGTGCGCATTGCCCGAACCCTGGGCAATCGGGCAGCCACGGTGCAGACAGACCCTGGAGAAGGCATGCAACCTCGCGTCTGCGTCACGTGTCACGACGATGGGGTCGCCCAGTAGCTCATAGGTCAGGTAATCGCCCGGTTCGGTGAGTTCCGCGCTGCGTGCAATGGCCAGCCATTGGTGGCGGAAGATCGCTTCCTTCTCATGCTCGAACACCTCGGGATCGGTGTACAGATTGCCGGGCAGGGTTGAACTCTGGTTGGCGCTGCTGCCGAGCGGGCCGAAATTCAGACTCACGTGAAACTCCTGCTTAATGCTGTTGGGCTCTCGTTGTTCAGAGTAGCTGCTGCGCGTTCAGTTGCGCCAGTCGAGGTAAGCGTCGGCGAGTTCGACCAGGCGTTCACGGCCGAAGCTGGGTTCATGGCCGCCATGGACCACCGACACCGGCAGTTCCTTGAGGCGTTTCATGGTTTCCAGATAGTCGGGGATGTTGCTGTCTTCCAGCTCGTCGAGCAGCAGGCCGTCGTAAATGGCGTCGCCGGAAAACAGAATCCCCGTGTCAGCCTCCCAGAGACCCATGCTGCCGGGCGAATGGCCGGGCAGGTGCATGACCTCGAAATGTCGATTGCCTAGATCGATTTCGTCGTTTGCCTCGACCGTACGGGTAGGCTCCGTCGAGGTCACGCGGTAGTCATCCACTGAGAAGTGTTCGTCGGGTGCTGCGTTGACCAGCGTTTCCCCGAACCCGCCTTCGGCCAGCATCTCGTGCCACTCTGCCGGGAAGTCCGCAACTTTTAGGAAAGAGTGCTCGTGGTAATCCGCCATACGCGGCGCTTCGATCGCGTGCATTACCCGCTGGTCGAACTCGTGCAGGCAACCGACATGGTCGTAGTGAATGTGAGTCGCCAGGGCGATCAGCGGCTTGTCGATCAGATCGGCAATCGCGTCCTTCAGCGAAGCCACTCCAAGCCCGGTGTCCACCAGCAGATCGGCGTCGCGGCCGCGCACATGCCAGATGTTGCAGCGCAGGAAGGAATGCACATGGGGTTCCCAGATCAGCGTGAGGTCGTCGCTGATCCGGCGTCGCTCGTACCAGCGGTCGGCAATTCTGAGCATATCGGTACGGGGTCGCGACGGGGTCCCTTAGAATACACCCACCCTAGGCGAGAGAGGCGAGAATGGAATATCAGTGGCACGACCTGATCGGCAATGTGGGTGTGGTCGCCATCCTTGCAACCTACGCGCTGGTGCAGGTGGACCGGATCGACGTGCGCAGAGTCGGCTACTCGTTGCTGAACGCGCTGGGCGCCGGGTTGGTCACCATCTCGCTGATCTTCGACTTCAATTTTTCGGCGTTCCTCGTTGAGGTGTCCTGGTTCGTGATCAGTATCTACGGCATCGTGCGGCGCGGTCGTATGAGCAGCGCTTGACGCCCGTTACCGGAGAACAGCTGGAGTCCGCCGATCAGCACTGCGAACACACTGGCCGGCAACGGTCAGGGTCACGGACAGGCCCAGCACCTGGTACGCGCCAGCCAAGCGGCTGGTGTTGTGGCGCAATGCCACCTGCTTCGCGACCATGCGACCTACTGCTCACGAGCGTGGAGTCTGGCGTGTTTGCGTCTGGTCAGCCTGCGGCGAGCCGCGCGATGCGCGAATCATCGTGGCTGGTTCGCCACAACCGGACCCCGACCATCAGCGCCACCAGTAACAGGCCGAAGGTCATGGCACCCCAGTAACCGTACACGCCGAGGGGCGGCAACGGCCGCAGGCCGGATGCGAGCACCACACCCAAAGGTAGCGCGATCAGCCAATATCCGACCAGCGAGTACAGCATCGGTACCCGGGTGTCCTTGTAACCGCGCAGCACGCCGACCATGGTCGCTTGAGTGTCATCGACGATCTGATAGGCGGCGATGAAGATCATCAGATTGGCCGCGACGGCAATGACGGCGGCGTCGTTCGTGTAGATGCCCACCAGATGCAGGCGCAGCAGCACCAGCAATGCGCTCACCAGCAGCGCATAGCCGAGCGAGATGATGAAGGCGGTGGCGGCGGCCTGGCGCGCGGCCTCGGTGTTGCGTGCGCCAACGTAGAAACCGACCCGGATGCTGGCGGCAGAGCCCAGGCTCATGGGAATGACATAGGTCAGCCAGTTGAGGTTGCCGGCGATGCTGTGGGCGGCGAGTTCGGTGACGCCGATGCGGGCGATCAGAAAGCCGATCACGGAATACACGGCCATCTCGACGAACATCGTGATTCCGATCGGCACGCCGACCTTGAGAATGCTGCCGATCTCCCGCAGTCGCGGCCAGTCGAACCGGGTCAGCAAGCCGGTAGCGCGATAGTACGGGCGCCGGATCACCCACAGCATCATCATCAACTCCACCCACCACACCATGGCTGTGGCCCAGCCGCAACCGACTCCGCCGAGTTCCGGAGCGCCGAACTTGCCGAAGATGAAGACGTAGTTGGCCGCGGCGTTGATCGGCAATACCAGCGCCGCGACTACCATCGGAGGCCGGGTGTGACCGAGGCCCTCAGAACCGAAGCGCAGACACACGTAGACCATGGCCGGCGGCAGTCCCCAGGCGGCGCTCCGCAGATATCCCATGGCGACGCGTGCAACCTCGTCGTCGACGCCGGCCACGCGAAACAGCCCTTCAGCGTTGCTGACGATCGCAGCCGTCAACAACGACGTTGCCAGTGCGATCCAGAGGCCCTGGCGCAAGGGTGCGCCGGCATCGGCCACGTTGTTCGCGCCGCGCAGCTGGGCGACGATCGGCGTGACCGCCATCGTGAGCCCGGTCATCAGCATGAACACCGGCCAGAGGACGTTGCCGCCCAGAGCTACCCCGGCCAGATCGGTGGAGCTGTAGTGTCCGGCCATGGCGGTATCGAGAAAACCCATCGCCATGATGAACAGCTGCGTGGCAACCATGGGCAGGCCGAGCTTCAGCAGGGCCCGGGCTTCGGGCCGGACGTAGGAGGTGGATGCGCTCACGCGATGCAGCGGGTTTCCCGAAAGGAGTGCTGGTACCTCAGTGGGGCATGTTGTCGGTGCGGGCCCTGCGCCCGAGGTAGCCCCCGTGATGGCGCTTGCCCCACTCCTCTGCGGTGATACCTTTCACTTCCATCAACGCCATGGCGATCGCGTCGCTGATCGCCAGCATTACCGCCAGACTCGAGGTTGGGGTGAGCCCCAGCGGACAGGCCTCTTCAATTTCGCCCATGTCCAGTACCACTTCGCAGTGCTGACGTAGTTCCGAATCGGGATGCGACGTCACCCCGATGATGTGGGTCACGCCCAGATGCCGTGAGAGCTCCAGGATTTCCAGCACCTCGATGGATTTGCCGCTGGTTGAGAACGCGACCAGCACGTCGTTCTGATCGACCAGTCCCAGATCGCCGTGAGCGGCTTCGGCGGGGTGGATGAAATCGGTGGGGGTCGCGGTGGAGCAAAGGGTCGCGGCGAATTTCCGGGCGATGTGTCCGGCTTTGCCGATGCCAGTGGTCAACACCTTCCCCGAGCAGGCCTCGAGTATGTGCACCGCCTGCTCGAAGGAGTCGTCGATCTTTATTGATTGAATGGCCTTGGCTTCTGCCGCGAGGACGGCGCGCATGCGTTCTTGAATTTCCATGGAGTGAGGTCTGGATTTTGGTGGCGCATGGTCGCAGAAGAGCTCCTTCGGCTCAAGGCGAGTACGCGCCGGGTCGCGTTGACATTGGCCCTGGGGTCAACCAGAGTCGCGACGATAGACTCCCTGGAATAGATGACATTTGGTGCATTCGGAACCGCAGCTGATGCCCTGGCCGCGCCAGGTTGCGGTGGCCGGTGGCGCCGTCCGGGTGGCACGTGGAGATGTCACCTGGCTTGGGACCGACAGCCCGCGCCTGCTCGCTGAAGTCGACCGGTTGCAGCCGCAACTCCCCGCGTTGAGCATCGATTGCGCGACGGCCGCGCCAGCGTATCCGCAGTTGGGGGACGAGGAAGGTTATCGGCTCGATGTGGATGCGAAGGGCGCCGTGCGGCTGGTCGCGCCCACGGAGTGGGGCGTGCTGCGCGGGCTTGCTACGCTGGTTCAGCTGGGTCGCCCGGGGGCGCAGGACATCGAGCTGCCGGTGGCGGTCATCGAGGATGCGCCGCGCTTTCCCTGGCGCGGTTTGATGGTCGATGTTGCGCGCCACTTCATGCCCATCGACACGCTCCATCGAACCCTCGAGGCCATGGCATTCGTGAAGCTCAATGTGCTGCATCTACACCTTACGGATGACCAAGGCTTCCGATTTCCGAGCAGCGCCTACCCCAAACTCCCTGAGATCGGCGGACGTGGCGAGTTTTATCGCATCCCAGAGCTCGAAGGCTTGGTGGCGCGGGCCGCGGGCCTGGGCATCCGGGTGATCCCCGAGATCGACGTTCCGGGACACGTCACGAGTTGGTTGACTGCCTATCCGGAGTTCGCGAGTCGTGATACTCCGCTGCAACCGAGCGAGCGATTCGGGGTTCACGAGGCGGCCCTGGACCCTGCCAACGAGTTTCTCTATCCCGCGTTGGAGACCCTGTTCCGTGAGGTCGCGGCGATCTTTCCCGACGCCTTTTTGCACATCGGTGGCGACGAGGTGGAGGGCAGCTGGTGGCGTGACAGTCTGCCGATCCGCCGCTTTATGAACAAGCGGGCCATCCCTGACAATGCGGGGCTGCACGCCCATTTCAACCAGCGCCTTAGCAAACAGCTGCGCTGGCTGCGTCGGCGAGTGATCGCCTGGGACGAGGTGATCGACTCATCTCTCTCGGATCGGGTAGTGATTCAGTCCTGGCGCGGTGCCCGGTCCCGGGACCGGGCTTTGCAGCAGGGCTTCGATTGCGTGTTCTCGGCGGGTTACTACCTGGATCTGTTTTATCCGGCGGACATTCATTACGGATTCGATCCGGAGGCCACATCCGAAGCACTCGATGCGACGGAGCGGGCGCTGATCGACGACCCGCGCCTGACACATGTGCGCAAGGGTCTGCAGTGGTCCCGGCGGTTCGCCGAAAAGACCCGGAACGGTGCACCGCCGCGTGGCCGAGATCCCGGCCGGGTGCTCGGCGGAGAAGCGTGTATCTGGACTGAGCTGGTGACTGATGAGCTGCTCGATCAGCGCATCTGGAGCCGGCTGCCGGCCATTGCCGAGCGGCTCTGGTCGGCGGCGGACGTGACAGATTGCGACGACATGTATCGCCGCCTCGAGACTGTGGCCGGGCGATTGAGTGACGTTTCGGGCGTGGATCTTGCCAGCTTCCAACGCAAGGCGCTGGCGAGGCTCGGCATTGACCCTGTGTGGACGCCGCTGCTCGATGTGCTCGAACCGGTCAAGTGGTATGCCCGATTGCTGGGCGAGGCTGCGCTGGCCGCGCGGGTTGACGGACACGAACTCGCCGAGGGGCGCCCCTACACGACCACAACGCCCCTGGATCGTCTTGTGGATGTGTTGCCGCCCGAGAATCTGCGCGGTCGCGCAATCAACCGCCAGCTCGACTCTGGCGAGCTCCGGTCAGGAGAGTTCCGATCGGGAACGATGGATAGCTGGGCCGAACTGGCTCGTACCTGGCAGGATCTGCCGGCAGGCGAACTGGCGCCTGCAGAACTCGGTCCGCTGGCGGAACGGCTGCGCGCACTTGGCGTATTGCTGGAAAAGCTGTCGGGCGGGTCGGTTCCTGAAGATGCTCGTGCTACGCTGGAGGCAGCCTCGGGGACCCATGCGGAACTGTACATCGTCGTGCTACCGACCCTGCAGCGACTTGTGGACGCACTGAATGCCTGAACTCGAAACGGTCGCGACGAAGTTTCAGCTGGGTGCGCCGTTCTCGTCGGTACGGCAGTTTGGCGCTGGACACATCAACGACACCTATCTGGTGATCCTCCGCTCGGACGCGCGCGTGGTGTTGCAGCGAATCAACCGGGACGTGTTTCCCGGGGCCTGGGATGTCGCGGCAAACGTGGCGCTGGTCGTCGCCCATCTCGAAGCGGCGGGCGGTGGTGTGCCGGGACTGATCCGAACACTCGAAAACGAGCCGGCCTGGCGCGACGCGGAGGGTCGGGTCTGGCGCATGTTCGACTACATCGAAGACGCGCGTACGTTGCAGCAGGTGGAGACCGCCGATCAGGCACGTGAAGCCGGACGCGCCTTCGGCGATTTTCAGCGCCGTCTCGGCGACTTTCCGCGCGCTAAATTGTACCCGGCGATTCCGCACTTCCACGATATCGGGTGGTGCTTCATGAAGTTCAGCAGCGCGGCTACCGGAGACCTTACGTCGATTTCCGATGATCTGGCGTTCGTTGCTGAACGGCGCCACTTTGCCGACCGCCGTCTGACCGCGGACGACATTGTGATCCATGGCGATTGCAAGATTAACAACGTGCTGTTCGACGCCGAGCAGGATCACGTGGTCGCGGTGATCGACCTCGACACGGTAATGGTGGGTGACCGGCTCTGGGACTTCGGCGATCTGGTTCGCTCCGCGGCGGCGAGCGGCACGGAGGACGCGCCGACCATCGATGTTTCACTGAGTCTGTTTCGTGCGATCGCTGAAGGGTTCCTGGATGGCAGCGGGTGGAAACCCGACGCGATGGAACGCGACGCCATGGTTCGTGCGCCCCGCGTCATGGCGCTGATGCTCGGCGTGCGATTTCTGACCGACTACCTGGTGGGCAATCAGTATTTCAAGGTCGATGACCCGGAGCACAACCTACGCCGCGCCCGGGCCCAGTTCCGGCTGGTGTCCGCGTTGGAGCGAAATGGGGTGGCAATGACCCGGATCATCACGGAGTTAGCCGGCTGATTGGGCGCAGCCAGGGCAAGGACGCACGGGGTGAGCATCGACATCAACGGAATTGCCCACGTCTACGTCACCGTGCAGGACTTTGCGCGTTGTCGGCCTTTCTATGGAAAGTTGCTTGCGTTCCTGAAGATGGAGTGCCTGGTGGACACGCCGCAGTTGTATTACTGCGTGGGCGGGCGCACCGGCTTTGCAATTCGGGCCGCCGCCGCGGGGTACCGCGAGATCGCCTTCGATCAGTACCGCGCAGGTCTGCATCACGTCTGCTTCAGAGCGCGCTCACGGGAGGACGTTGATGCCCTGGCGGCGCACGTCCTGGACATCGGGGCGAAGGTGATTAAACCGCCGGCTGAGGACGATTGGGCGCAGGGCTACTACTCGGTGCTGTTCGAAGATCCGTGTGGCACCCGCCTGGAAGCGAACTACGTCCCGGGCAAAGGCAATCTGGATGCGGCGGTGGATCTGCCGCTGCCGACCCGAATGCAGCGCCTGCTCAGTGAGCCCTGAAGCGGTTAGCCCACTTCAACTCGCAGTCAGCTCAACACCAGGTTGACGACGGTGATTATCGTGACGACGAACAGGGCGGTGAATACGATTCCCGCAATGATGAAATGGACCGGCTTGCCCGTACTGAAATCCCGGTCCTTGTTCGCCTTGCTCTGAACTCCGAATGCCGCGGCCAGCGTACTGGCGGCAATCTGCCAGACACTGAGTCCCTTTTTATCCGGTGAGCCTTGCGGCGAGCCTTTCTCGGTCACGTCTTCATTTTGCTCATGCGGGTTCGTTTTCTACGCGCGTCACCCAATAGTCGGCGTCGAAGGTGTCGTCGCCGGTCAGGTGGCGCCAGAAACGGATTCGGTTGAGGTACTCGAGGCGGCCGGTGTCTGCCTCGAACCAGGGTTCCGGCGTGGTCAGAATAGTATGGATGTGCTCCGGGTCCGGCCTCTCCTTGACGAAGAATATCGGTCGTTGTCGGTTGTCCTGGTCGTCGAGGTCCGAGGTGTTCCAGAGCCGCTCCTGTCGAACCGTGGGTGCCAGTCGGATCTTGAACATGTAGCGAAGCTGTTCAGAGCGGTTCACGCCGCCACCGTGCCATAGGCCGTGATGAAGCAACAGCAACGTGCCGGCCGGGCAGACTACGTGCTGTTGGCCGCGCATGTTCTGGTAACGCGACACGGCCGCTTCGCTGACGATCCGCAGATGGGTGCCGGGAATGAATCGGGTTCCGCCCATCTCCGGCGACACGTCGTGCGGAAAGTACATGATCTGCAGGTCGAACGCGCGACGCGTGTCGATGGTGGAATCCTGGTGGGTGGGTTGGGACGCCTGCGGCGTACCCATGGATTCATAAAACGCCGGCGGGAACGTAATGTGCAGAAAGTGGTGGTCGAAAAGGCAGTTGGGCCCTACCAGGCTCAGGATCGCGCCAGCGACGTCCGGCAGTTTCAGGATGCGATCCAGCGCGCATCCTTGCGGGTAGGCGTCGGCCAGCGGGGTTCCGGGGCGAACCAGTGGCAAGTCGGATGCGCCCATCAGCCGGACGTATGCCTTCATCAGTTTTTCGCCGATCAGTGGGGCGTCCGGGGGACGACCGACCTCGTCGATGAACTGCGCGTTGATCTCGTCGGGCACCACGGCATCGAAGCGGAGAAACCCCCGCGCGGCGAAGCGGGCCATGTCGGGCGATGTGAGCAGATTCGGCTCAGGCATCTGTCTCAACCAGCTGTTCGAACATGAATTCGTATTTCAGATACGAGGTGGTGAATTCGTCACCGGCATTGTGCGGGATCAGCGGCGACATCTGAATGAGTCGCCAGCCGTCCCGCAGGGCCGCGAGGCCCGTCTCGTAGGGTGGTTCGTCCGTGTCGCCCGCCATCGTCTCGGTCGCGCCGGTACCGTCGAATGACGACCAGCCGATTACCCGGGCATCCAGCGTCGATGCGCTGAGGTAGAGAATCAGAACTTTCTGTCGAATAGCCAAGTTGTTCCATGAATCCTCGGCTGCGAGAATAGCAAAGCGTTGCATCGTCATCGCGGGCTAGGCAGGCTAACCCTTGGTCATTCGCGGATCGAGAACGTGTGGGAACTGCAACCCGAGTGCATCGAGATCAATCGTCTGCCCATGCGCGTGCCCCTGGTGCCGTATCCCGACGTTCAGATGGCGCGCCAGGGCGGACCCTCGCCCTGGTCGATCTCGCTTGACGGCGTGTGGCGGTTCAAGCGGGTGGATCGCCCGGCGCGAGCGCCCGTCGACTTCGCAGCACCGCAGTTCGACGACAGCGGTTGGGCGCCGATCGACGTGCCGGGTAACTGGACCACCCAGGGCTTCGATGCGCCCCACTACACCAACGTGATCATGCCCTTCGCGGGCGAGCCACCGGCGGTTCCAGACGCGAACCCCACGGGCTTGTATCGCTCGAGATTTCGACTGCCTCGAGGCTGGAAGCAGCGCCGCGTGGTACTGCGCTTCGGCGGCGCCGAGAGCGTGCTCATGGTGTACCTGAACGGCCAGTTCGTCGGCCTGTCGAAAGACTCACGCCTGCCGGCTGAGTTCGATGTGTCCACGGTGGTTCGGGGCGGCGAGAACGTGCTCGCCGTGAAGGTCATCCGTTTCTCCGACGCAAGCTATCTCGAGGATCAGGATCACTGGTGGATGGCCGGGCTGCACCGCAGCGTGTCGCTGTACAGTCAGGCGGCCGGTTACATCGCCGATCTGCACCTGGACGCCGGGCTGAACGTCCGGCTCGATAGGGGCACGCTGCGCATCGTGGCGATGATCGGCGGGGTCACTGAACCCGGTTGGCGGTTTCGTGCCCAGGTGGCGTCCCGGAGTTTCGAAGGCGACGTGCCCACCTACCGGCATCACTCGCAGCGCGCACGCGCGGTCTCCGCGATGCGGTTCAGCGGCAGTGAGGTTCGGTTCGAAGCCGAGTTCGCCAGCGTCAGAACCTGGTCGCACGAAGCGCCGAATCGCTATCTCGTCACCGGGGAACTGATCGCCCCGGACGGTACGATCGTCGAGGCGGTCAGCCAGCAGATCGGCTTCAGGAGCGTGGCGGTTCGCGAACGCGAGCTGCTGATCAACGGTAAACCGGTCTACATTCGAGGGGTAAATCGACACGACCACCATCCGGAACGCGGCAAGACCGTAACCCTCGAGGAGATGCGCGAAGACCTGTGCCTGATGAAGCGGTTCAATTTCAACGCGGTGCGCACCGCGCACTATCCGAACGACGAGCGTTTTTACGAGCTTTGCGACGAGCTTGGCTTGTACGTCGTGGACGAGGCCAACATCGAATGCCACGCGCGGATTCGCAGCCTTGCGCACGATCCACGCTACACGGCCGCGTTCATGAGCCGCTTTCAGCGAATGGTTCAGCGGGATCGCAATCATCCCAGCGTCATCGCCTGGTCGCTGGGCAATGAATCCGGCTACGGCGCGGTGCACGATGCGATGGCCGCCTGGGGCCGCCGCGAGGACCCGGGTCGGCCGATCCATTACGAAGGCGGCTTGTTTACGGCCTGGCCGAAGTTTCACGGTCGCGCTGCTCTCGCTGACTCGGGCCGCGACGGTCACGACATCGACTTTCCGGCCAGCGATCTGATCTGCCCGATGTATCCGTCGATTGCCGAGCTGTGCAGTTGGGCGCAGCGTTACGCGGGGGAGAAGCCGCTGATCATGTGCGAGTACTCCCACGCAATGGGTAACAGTAACGGCAGCTTGAAGGACTACTGGGACGTCATCGAAACCCATCATGGACTTCAGGGCGGCTTCATCTGGGACTGGGTGGACCAAGGTCTCACGCTCCTCGATGCCCAGGGCACGCCCTATTACGGATTCGGCGGCGACTTCGGAGACGAACCCAACGATGCCAACTTCTGTATCAACGGGCTGGTCTGGCCGGATCGGACCCCGCATCCGGGGATCTGGGAACATCACCGAATCGGCCAGCCATTGCGTGCTGTGCCGATCGGGCGTGCGGCGTTCCGGATCACCAGCCACCGCGACTTCACGGATACCCGTGACATCGCGGTTCGGCTGGTCTGGCTGATCGACGGTGAGGTCGTCGAAGATCGCCGCCTGGCGCTGCCGCGACTGGGCCCAGGGGAATCGCGTGAGGTGCCGCTGCCGCACCTCGATCTGCCCCTGCATGCCACCCAGGAACTCGGTGTTCGATTGCTCTACGAGCTCGGGCGCGACGCATCATGGGCGACGGCAGGACACCAATTGGGTTGGGACGAATGGACGTTGCAGCGGGCGCGCAGGCCGCGCGTGCGGCGGGTGCGTAGCGCACCGCGGATCGAAGATGGGCAGATCCGTTGCGCTGAGACCACCGTACACCTGGTTGATGGCGGGCTTGCGCGGTTGGCGTTCGATTCCCGCGTGCTGATCAAGCGCGGCCCGGTGCTGAATCTCTGGCGGGCGCCAACCGACAACGATGGCATCAAGCTGCAGGATCGGCCGAGCGGCGCATGGTCACGCTGGCAGGCCTGGGGGCTGGATCGTCTGAACATGGAGGTCGGCGACACTCGCGTGACGCAGCGCGGTGGAGCGGTGCGTTTGATCCGCACCATTCATCACGTGGGCCGTGACCATTCGGTCAGACAGACCGAAACGTTGACGATTCTGGGCAACGGCGAGGTGTTGCTCGAGGAGCGGGTGGATGTCCCGAAATCCTGGGACGACCTGCCGCGTCTGGGGCTTCATCTACGCCTGCCCGGGCGGTTCACGCAGGTGCGCTATTTCGGACGGGGTCCCGAGGAGAACTATGCCGACCGCTGTTTCGGTTATCCGCTTGGCTGTTACGGCAGCACCGTCGACGATGAATATGTGCCCTACATTGTGCCCTCCAGCTATGGTAACCACACGGACACGCGCTGGCTTGCCGTTGACGATGGCGAACTGGGGTTACTTTGTGCGCCACTGGGGGGATCGGCGGAATTTTCGGTAAGCCGGTACCGGGAGATGGATCTGTTTCGCGCGCGGCATACTGTGGATCTGGAGCCACGGGATGAAATAAACCTCAATCTCGACTATAAGCAGCGTGGGGTAGGCACCGGTGCCTGTGGGCCGGACACGTTGGGGCGCTATCGGATCGTACCGGGTCGCCATGTGTTTGGCTGGCGCTTGCGGGCCTATCGCGTCGCCGAGACGGATCCGGCTGAGCTTGCCCGGCAGCGATTTCAGGGGTAACTCCGAGAACGAATTGAAGTACCACAAACATGCGAACAACAGGTTGTTCCGCTGGCAGCAGCCGGGGCAGCCCTACCGGCGCGTAACGGCGGGCCAGGCCGACCAGTACCGGCGGGACGGGTTCTTTGCCCTGCACGGAGCCTTCAGCCCGGCCGAGGTAACGGCGGTGATTGCGGCGATCGATCCATGGGAGGCCGAGACCGAGGCGTTTCTGACGACCCGCAAGAACGGTACTTATGGCATTGCGCGGGCCGGCGAGATCACGTTTCATCCCCATCTGGTGAAACGCGACCCCGTGCTGCGCGAGTTCGCGGCGCACCCCGTGTTTCGCGATCTTGTGCACGACCTGATCGGTCCGGACGTACGGCTCTATTGGGACCAGTCGGTGTACAAAAAGCCGGGGGCTGATCGGGAGTTTCCCTGGCATCAGGACAACGGCTACACCTACATCGAACCGCAGCAGTACCTGACCTGCTGGGTCGCGTTGACCGATGCGACCCTCGACAACGGGTGTCCCTGGGTGGTCCCCGGCCTGCATCTCGAAGGCACGCTGGCGCATCGGAGCACACCGCTGGGCTACTGTTGCCTGGAGGACGTGGAGGGTGCGGAGCCGATCGAACTCGAAGCGGGTTCCGTTGCAGTGTTTTCCAGTCTGACGCCGCATCGTACCGGACCGAATACCACCCGGCAGGTGCGTAAGAGTTACATCCTGCAGTATGCCGGCGACGGCGCGAAACTGCTGCGTGACGGCGCCGCACCGGTCCGCTGCGACGCGTCGGACCGGCAGTTCTTCATCCTCGAGGAAGGGGCTTCTCGCGCCTCAGTCGCCGGCGGGACTTCTCGCGCCTCAGGCCCCGGCGGGGCTGGCACATGAAGCGTATCGCCTGGATCCTGGTGCTGTTGCTCACCGGCTGTGCCGCCGGGCCGACACGCCCTCCGTTGTTCATGGCGGGCGACGGCCCGGTCTATCCCAGCGAAGCGAAAGCCCAGGGCGTGGAAGGCTACGTCGAGGTGCGCTACGCCGTCACGGTGGACGGTGTTGTGGATGCGTTGGAGGTAGTGGATGCACAACCCGAGGGTGTGTTCGAGGAGGCGGCGCTGAACGCGGTGCGTGCCTGGCGATACAAGCCGATGGTAATCAAGGGTGAGATTCAGCGGGCAGAAAACGTGCGCAGTACGCTGCGGTTCGAAATTGGCGAGCCGGAGCGTTATGAGGATCTTTGACAGGCGCTGGGCGTTGCCTCTGAGCTGTTCGCTGGCGTGCTGGCTGGCCGGGTGTTCCAGCGAGGTCACGCCCATTGAAGATTGCGTGGCGACCCATCGCATCGAGCCGATCTGCGGATTTCATAATCCGGAGGATCTGGCGCTGCTGCCCAATGGTGCGGGGCTGGTCGTCAGCCAGGCGCCTCAGGAGGGCGCGGCCACTCATTCGGCACAGACAGGAGGCACCCTGGTCCGCTACCAACCCTCGACGGGCGCCATCGACGTGCTCTTTCCCAGCGCAGCATCGCTCGCTCGGCGCGATTGGGGAGAGGCGGATTGCGATCCCCCGGTTGCGGTTGAGTTCGCCCCACATGGAATCGATCTGGTGGCGCGCGATGACGGGCAGATGGCCCTCGTGGTGATCAATCACGGTGGCCCCGAGACCGTCGAATTCTTCGCCGTCGGTGCGGATGGAGCGCTTACCTGGCGGGGCTGCGTGACCGGCCTGGAAGATGCCTTCTGGAACGACCTCATCGGGCTACCCGGCGGCGGTTTCATGGCCACTCAGATGATGCCCAAGACCCGTCGCAACTGGTCGATGTTCAAGGGACTGTTCGGATTCGACACCGGCGGGGTCGACGCCTGGACCCCGGGGGCCGGGTTCTCGCGGTTGGAGGGTACCGACATGCCGTTTCCGAATGGCATTGAGCGATCGCCGGACGGACGCTTTCTCTTCGTCGGTAGTTACCTCGGCGGTGAGTTGCGCAAGATCGAGCTGGCAACCGGGGAGACTGCAGGCCGGCTGGAGCTCCAGCGGCCGGACAATCTGACCTGGGCCAGCGACGGGCGGCTGCTCGTGGCAGGCGTCATCGACACGATCGGCGAACTCCTGAGTTGTGGCGCCGGGGTGGTGGATGGCGGTTGCGGTGCTGCGTTCGAGGTGGTTGCCGTAGATCCGGAGAGCATGCGCGGCGAACTGGTGTTGGCTCACCGGGGCGCGCCGATGGGTGGCGTCAGCGTCGCGCTCGAGGTGGGCAACGACCTGTATCTTGGATCGTTCGCCGGCGACCGGATCGCTCGCTGGCGCTGGCGCGACCCGGACTAGGGTCGCTCATCCGGCGGAGCCGCCTCTTCCGCAGGCAACGTCGATGTCGCCGCTCACCGGCCTGGCATAGTCGATGTGTCCGCGGGCGATGACGATGCTGCCCTCCAGGCTGTTCTCCTTGAGCTTCAACCAGGTCATACCCCAGCCGCAAAGCGCCGCGATCGCATACAGACTTCCGGCGAAGGCGGTGCCGTGCACGTTGATGTTCTCGGCAAGGCCGGCCCGGGCGCTCAACGTCACGCCGTCGTAGCCTGTGGCCTGGATACCCATCGCCTTGGAGATGGGTATCCTCGTGTGCCAGATGGATTGCAGCTGCTCTATCATCTGCGGGGCATCTTCGAAGCATGTGTGGTCACGTGCAGATCTCCGGGGCTTGGGCAGCGCTGGAGATTTCACCTTCCAGGGTTTTGGCGAATCGCAACAGCCGAAGGTCCTCGCGGACGGGCGCGACAAGCTGCGCACCGATTGGCAAGCCGTCGGCGCTGAAGCCCGCGGGCAGCGACAGGGCCGGGCAGGAGGTGACGGTCAGTTGCGCGCAGCTCTGCATCCAACTCAGGTAGTCTGCCATCGGCACGCCGTCGATCTCCCGGACCCAGGGCGTCTCGATGTCGAAGGGCAGGACCTGAGTCGTCGGCCCGAGCAGAAAATCGTAGTGCCTGAAGAACTCGGCGACGCGGTCGAACAATGCGGTTCGCGCCGCCCATGCCTGATCCAGATCTTCATGGGTCAGTTGCTGGCCCGCCTGCATGTTCCAGATGATCGTGTCTTTCAATTGCGCCTGCTGTTCGGGCGGCAGGTAGCTGTAGCGGGCGCGGAAGGTCTGGGCACGCAGCACATGGAATACCCGGGTCGCATCGTGCAGATCCGGACACGCCTCCTCAACCGCCACGCCCATGTCGCTGAGCTGTGCGGCAACCTGGGCGATGCGTTCGCGGATCTCCGGCGCCACCGGCAGACCGCCCAGGTCCGGGCTGTAGGCAACCTTCAGCGCCTCCAGCGGCAGCGGTTCAATGCCCCGAAAGTCCGTTCCGGGGTCCGTAAGGGCGGTGGGTGAACGCGGGTCGGGACCCGCCATCACCGACAGCAGCAAGGCCAGATCATCGATGCTGCGTGCCATGGGCCCGGACGTGCTCAGCTCGAACCAGAGGTTGGCCTGTGGATGATTAGGAACGCGCCCCGGCGTAGGCCGGAAGCCGATGACGTTGCAGAAGCTCGCCGGGTTGCGCAGCGAGCCGCCGAGATCGCTGCCGTCGGCCAATGGCAGCATGCGTGCCGCCAGCGCCACGGCCGCTCCGCCGGAACTACCGCCGCAGGTTTTGCCCGGATCGTAGGGATTGAGGGTGGTACCGAATACCCGGTTGAACGTCTGTGAGCCCGCGCCGAATTCGGGCACGTTGGTTTTGCCGATCGCGATGGCGCCCGCGGCGCGGATTCGCTCGACTACCAGGCTGTCGGTGTCGGGCACGAAATCGGCATGCAACGGTGACCCGCGAGTCGTCCGAATGCCTGCGGTGAGCTGCAGATCCTTGAACGCGAAGGGCAGGCCGTGCAAAGGACCGGGGCTCGAATCACTGGCGAGCGCTGCATCGGCGGTTTCAGCCCCGGCCCGGGCCAGGTCCTCATCCAGACTAACGATCGCGTTGAGCTGCGGGTTGCAGCGCGCGATACCCGCAAGACTCTCTTCCATCAGTTCCGCGCAGCCGAGCGAACCGTCGCGAATCCGTCGCGTCAGCTCAGTTGCGCTGCAATGCAGCAAGCCGTCGCTCATGTAGCAGCGAGCCTGGAACTACCAGGTGTTCCAATGGGTAATGTCTGCCACGGGGGGACGTTCGGCGCGCTTGAAGTCAGTTCCCTTGGTGTAGGCGACGGGCAGCAGAGCCACTTGCATGACGTTGTCGGGAATGCCCAGCAGTTCTGCGGCTTCCTGCTCGTGAATCAGATGAAGCGTGGTGAGCGCGGAACCCAGACCCCGGGCGCGCAGCGCAAGCTGGAAGCTCCAGATGGCCGGGAAGATCGATCCGAACATGCCGCCCAACATCACCATCGGCGTACCGTCGGCCGGACGCCCCTCGATACAGGGAATCAGGTGGACGGGCACCTCGTGCAGATGCTCCATCAGATACATCGCAGAGGAAAACACCCGTTTGGTCTGGGCGTCTCCGCCGTCCTCGGCCTGATCCACGGCGCCGCTGAGGTAACCTTCGGCCCCCTTGCGATACAGGTCAGCCAACGCCTTGCGCTTGTCTGCGTCCTCCACGACCAGCCAGCGCCAGCCCTGGGAGTTGGAACCGGTGGGTGCCTGCACCGCCAGTTCCAGACACTCGTTGATCACCTCGCGAGGTACGGGCTTGTCCAGATCGAGGCGCTTGCGCACCGCGCGGGTGGTGGACAACAACTCGTCGGTCATAGCAATGTCGAATGGCATTTTCTGTTTCCCCCAGGAATTAACTGATACGTTGCACGTGAATGTTCAAGGACGCGAAGTCTATATGAAACCAACCTGGCGCCCCACGATGGTCGTCTCTGATAGTTCGGGTAGCTCTGGCCGAACCCGTCACGGTATGGCGTCGACCTGGCCGCGCTTCAGCATCACCTTGAATGCTTCACGCTTGGACAGACCGCTCAAAGCCGCGGCATTCCGGGTCACGAAATCGATGACGAAGGCTGGATCGGTCTTCGAGTGTTCCCGCAGGGCCCAGCCGATGGCCTTACGCAGGAAGAATTCCGTGGATCCCATCGCGGGCTCGATGGCTGCCAGCAGCAGCTCGAGGTCGGTGTCGGCCTTGAACTTCAGTTGCGCGATGATGGCGCTGCGCCGACGCCAGAGATCTGCATCCCGGGTCCAATCCAACAGCACACCTCGCATGAATTCGGCGTGGTCGCGCAGCAGCTCGCCGATGAGGTTGATGGCGATCTCGTCAACGTAGTCCCACCAGGCCCCGGTCACGATCATCTCCTCGAACATCGGACACGCGGTTGGGGTGCGAAAGGCCTGATACGGTTTCGCCCGGGCGAGACCGATGGCGGCGTAACGTTCCTCGCGATACTTCGCGCCGCGCCACAACGTGAGGATGGCCTGTTGCCACTGCGCCTGGGACGGCTGCGGGTGGGCGCTGAACACTTCGACCGCGATCTTACGCAAGCCAGGCGTCGCTACCCCGGCGAATGGCATCTCCGACTTCATGTAGGCCTGCTGCCGGACGGCGCGGCGCGGATCGCCCGCGGTTTCCAGTGCGCGGCGCAACTCCGCGGCAAGGGCACGGGCCGCGCGTGGCATCTTCAAGCGTCCGCGTCCTGACCGAAACGATCCGACGCCCCGAGGAAGTCGAGTTCCTCCGGCGTGCTGACGCGGTCGAGCAGTGCGTTGCGGTGCGGAAACCGGCCGAAACGCTGAATGATGTCGCGATGCTGCTGCGCCTGGCGCAGACCGTTGCCGGTGTGGTGTCGATAGGGCGAGGGCGTTTCGTCGCGCAGTTGGGTGAACAACCCGACGGCCGTGTGCTGATCAATCAGCACCTCCGAATGTTCGAAGGGCAGGTAGAAGAACGCACGCTGATCGAGGTCGAGCCCGCGATCCATGCCACGCTCGACGCCTTCACGGGCCGCGCACAAGGCGAGCTCGTCGCCGGCGAAGGCCTGCGCGGTGCCCCGATGAATCTGACGGCAGAACTGATCTGTGAGCAGGATGAAGGCGAGCCGACCCGCGGGGGCGTCCTGCCAGTCGGACAGTTCACCGTTGCGGGCGGCCTCCAATACCACGGCGAACTGATCGGCGATGAGCCGGTCGAACGCGTCGTCGAAGGCATACCAGCGCGCTCGATGGGCGGCGTCGGAGAAACCATCCATCAGTTCTCCAAACCAGAAATCGAGTACCGCCGCGGGGTCCATGGGTCAAGCCTACCGGAACCTTGTCGATCGGCTCCAGTCCAACGGGCATGCAACGCGCAACGATCACGCTTCTCGGGTTGCTTGCCGTGACGGTGAGCCCAGGCCTCGCGGCGCGCACCTTGAACGGGTTCGCGCTCGACGGCGCGCTGGTGCCGATTCGCGAGATTCACTCGGGTGGCCCAAAGCGCGACGGGATTCCAGCCATCGACAATCCCGAGTTCGTCGGGGTTGCGCAGGTTGGATATCTCGATGACGAGGACCGGGTGCTTGGCATCGATTTCGAAGGCGCCGTGCGCGCATACCCCGTTAAGATTCTGAACTGGCATGAGATCGTCAATGATCATGTCGGCGAGGTCGGCGTACTGGTCAGCTACTGCCCGCTCTGCGGTTCGGGTATGGCCTTCCGAGTTGCGGCAGACGCTCGCTTTGGGGTGAGCGGATTGCTGTACAACAGCGACATGCTGCTATACGACCGCGCCACCGAATCACTCTGGTCGCAGATCATGGGCCAGGCCATAACCGGCCCGAGCAAGGGCCGTCGCCTGGAGCCCATTGTGGTGCGGCACACCAGCTGGAAGTCCTGGCGTGAGACCCATCCGACCACATTGGTGCTGTCTCCGCGCACGGGGCATGCCATGTCCTATGGGCGCTATCCCTACGGCAACTACGAAAGCTCTCGGCGGCTTAGCTTTCCGGTGGGCGAACGGAACAGACGCTATCACCCCAAGGAGTGGGTGATTGGCATCGATGAGGGTGAACTGGTACGCGCGTATCCGTTGAGCGAGCTGGCGCTCACCGAGTCGCCGTTGCGCGATCAGGTGGGTGATCGCGAGTTCCTGGTGCACTTTGATGCGCAGGATCGCAGTGGTTGGATCGAAGAGGTGACGCCGGGTGGCTTGGTGGAGATCCCCTCGATACGGGCATTCTGGTTCGCCTGGTACGCCTTTCATCCGGACGGCGAGGTGTTTCAGGTGGATCCGTCAGGCTAGCGGTCGGCCTCGGCCCCGAGCTTGCACAGCACGTCCATGGCCTCCGCCGCCCGCCGTTCCGGGACGAACAGGTGGTCGTGATGGTACCCGGCCATGACGTTGCAGGCGATGCCGTGGCTGGCCAGTTCCGTTGCGATGCGGGCGATGAAGCCCACCAGGTCCAGATCGGTATGAACCGCCAGCGTGATCCGGCGACAGCGGAAGGTCCCGTTCAACCCCTGTTCGTTCGCCGTTGATTGCTTGACGACATAGGTCGTGCCGCCAGCCTCCTGGATATGGGCGAGCGCATTGAGGTCCGCGGCTGGGTCTTCCAGGGAAACGAATACGTAGGTCTCCGGGTCGAGCGTCGGGGCGAGGTTACGCAACGCGTCGTCCAGCATCGCCCGGCTAGAGCCCCCAGCACTCCAGATCATTGGCGAAGATCAGCGGTCCGTCGTAGGCCTTACGAATCGCCTGTTCGGTCTGGGATTCGACGCCGCGCGTCCGGCCCATGCGGTGGCCCAGAATCACCATGCGCACGTTGGCTTTGTGCGCGATACGGCCGATCTGGGTGGGCAACACGTGCAACTGGCGGGCGGTCCCGCGCGCGTTCTCGGGAATGGCGTGGTGGATCACCAGCGCATCGGCGTCCTTGGCGAATTTTGTGATGGTGTTCTTCTGGTTGCTGAAGTCGCCGGTGAAGACGATGGACTGGCCCTCGGTCTCCACGCGCCAGGCAACCGCAGGAGTGGGGCCGTGATGCACCGGTACCGAAGCGAGTCGCAAGTTGGCCGAACCGAACCGGGACCAGCGTCGTTGCCCGGTGGACGGTACGTTGCGGGCGGTGATTTTGTAGCCGCCCGACGACTTGAAGGTCAGAAAGTCGCTGAGGTAGGGGAAGGCGCCTTGGAGGCCGATCATGCGTTCGACGAAGGTTTTCATCGATGGCACGGTATCGTTGCCGTCGGGTCCCAGCACCGGCAGCGGGCGTTCCCGGCTGGCGAAGTAGGAGCCTTTGACGAACCCGGGAAAGTCGCTGGCGTGATCGGCGTGCAGGTGGGTGAAGACGATCGCGTCGAGGTCCTCGATTCTTGCCCCGGCTTCTTCGAAGCGCAACGACGATCCGGGACCGGTGTCGACCAGCAGCCGTGCCTTGTTGTCGATCCAGACGAGGTAACTTGCACTGGCACGGCGATCGTCCAACTGCGGGCCACCGGAGCCGAGGATCTGCAACCACACGCCCTCCGTTCCGCAATAGCGTTTTTCCGGCGCCTGGGCCGTCGCTCCGAGCGCGATGGCGCTGAGCAGTCCGGCCCATCCGATGCGCACCATTAACCCTGCCATGCGGCTAAGCCTCCGGATCTGTGGTTTCGAGCGCGTCGATGCTGCGCAACAGGGCATCGGCGCCGGCTTCGTCGGGCATGCGCCAATCGCCCCGGGGTGAAAGACTCACGGTACCGACTTTCGGGCCGGGCGGCAGGGTGGTGCGTTTGAATTGCTGAGTCATGAAGCGGGTAAAGAAAACCCGCAGCCATCGTTTCACGGTGGCTGCATCGTACTCCGAGGCAAAGCTTTCGCATGCGAGGGTGAAGATTTTCTCGGGCCCGAAGCCGTTGCGTACGTAGTGATATAGAAAGAAATCGTGCAGCGCATAGGGGCCGACGATTTCCTCGGTGTGCTGACTGATGGCGCCGTCATCGTGGGGCAATAACTCCGGACTGATGGGCGTGTCCAGCACCCGCTTGAGGACCTTGGATACGGCCGGATCGGCCCGGTGCCGCGCATACCAACGCACCAGATAGGAGATCAGCGTCTTCGGCACGCCGGCGTTGACGTTGTAGCTGGCCATGTGGTCGGCGTTGAACGTGCACCAACCGAGTGCCAGTTCGGACAGGTCGCCGGTGCCCACCACGAGACCGTCAACCTGGTTCGCGTAGTCGAACAGCAGCTGGGTGCGTTCCCGCGCCTGGGCGTTTTCGTACACCACATCGTATTCTTCCGGCGGGTGTTCGAGGTCTTTCAGGTGCTGCTGCAGCGCTGCGGCAATCGGCACTTCCTTGAGCGTCACCCCGGCGGCCGTCGCCAGGCCCCTGGCATTGTCGAGGGTACGTTGGGTGGTGCCCGGACCGGGCATGGTCAGTGCCAGTATTGCATCGGGCGCCTGGTCGAGCACCGCCAGCGCATCGAGACAGACCAGCAACGCGAGGCTCGAATCGAGGCCGCCGGACAGGCCGAGCACCAGTTGCTGGGTGCTCGCGGAGCGTACGCGGCGTGCCAATCCGGTCGCCTGAATGGACATGATTTCCTGGGCGCGGGCATCGAACTCGTGTTCGTCAGTCGGTACGAAGGGCTGTGCCGGATAGCGCCGTCGCAGTCGCTTAGGAACCGCTGGAGAGACTTCACAGTCGATTCGATAGTGCGCGACGGAGCGCTCGCTACCGGCGAAGGTCTTGTTCCAGGCCCGGTCGTGGCGCAGCTTCTGCCAGTCGAATTCGCTGATCAGGTGGCGCTCGAGGAGCCCGAAACGCTCGCTCTCGCCCAGCATCTGACCGTTCTCCGCCGCGATCAGGTGACCGCCGTACACCACGTCCTTGGTCGACTCCGTGGCGCCGCTGGAAGCATAGAGATAGCCGCAGATGCGCTGGCCGCTCGCCATCCGCACCAGGTCGCGACGGTAATCCGCCTTGCCCACCAGTTCGTTGCTGGCCGACGGATTGAGAATGAGGTCGGCGCCGGCCAGCGCCAGCGCGTTGCCGGTGGGCTGGGGTGCCCAGAGATCCTCACAGATTTCGATGCCAAACCAGGCGCTGCCCACCTTAAAGAGCTGGGGTTGGGCAATTCGAAACTCCCCCAGCGATGGATCGTCGACGATTTCGTCGATACCGTGGCCGGAGCAGAACCAGCGCCCATCGTAGAACTCGCCATGATTGGGTAGTGCGCATTTCGGCACCGCGCCCATGACTTTGCCGTTGGCACAAACAAATGCGCAATTAAGCAGGCGCGCGTCGGCGGTCAGCCAGGGGGCGCCCACCACCAGCACGGCGCCGGTGTTGCTGGTACTGCGGGCAAGGCTCAGCAGCGCCGCATGGTTGGCACGCAACAGCGGCTCGGTCAGGAACAGGTCCTCACACGAGTATCCGGTCGTGGCGAGTTCGGGGAACAGCACCAGAGCCGCACCTTCGTCGACCAACCGGCGGTAGGCGGCGATGTTGACCTCGGCATTGCGCGCAGGGTCGGCCAGCGCGATTTCCGGGGCGCAGGCGGCGACGCGCACGTAGCCAAGTTCGTTGAGGTCCATGGATTCGATTCTAGCGCGAATGCAGGTTGAATCGGATGCCCCGCCGCGCCTTGAAGCGCGCGTCAAAGCGTGGACAATGGTCGATTGGCTTTGATTTTGTTGTTTGTCCTTTAGTTTGTTTTGCGGGGAAGAGTGTGAATTTCGAATTCTCAGAAGACCAGAACCTGTTGCGCGACCAGGCGTCTGGGTTTCTCGCCGATAATTGTCCGCCGGCCGCGGTACGCGCGATTCTGGAAGGCGACGCCGCGTACGACACTGCGCTGTGGGGCAAGGTGGCGGAAATGGGCTGGCTGGCGACCTGTATCCCGGAGGAATTCGGTGGTCTGGGATTGTCGTACCTGGAACTGTGCGTGATCGCGGAAGAACTCGGCCGGGTGGTTGCACCCATCCCCTTCTCGTCGTCGGTTTACCTCGCGACGGAAGCGCTGCTGATGGCCGGTAGCACCGAGCAAAAGGAAACCTGGCTGCCGAAACTGGCCACGGGCGAGGCCATTGGTACCTTCGCGCTTGCGGAAGGACCCGGTCGTCCGACCATCAAACGGCTGGCCACGCGCGCCTCCGACGGCAAATTGACTGGAAGTAAGATTGCGGTTGCCGATGGCGACGTGGCGCACTTTGCCATCGTGGTGGCCGCTGCCAATGCCCCGGACGCGGGCGATGGCGCCAGCTGGTACCTGGTGGAACTCGATCAGAAGGGCGTCGCTCGTGCGCCCGTCGAGACCCTGGATCCGACCCGCTCGCATGCGCAAATCGAATTCTGCGACGCGACCGCGCAACTCCTGGGCGGCGCCGGTCAGGGCTGGGGGTTGACCCAGCGATTGCTCGACCGGGCAGCGATCCTGTTTGCCTGGGAACAGGTCGGGGGGGCCGAAGCCTGCCTCGACATGGCGAAGGAGTACGCAATGGGTCGGTATGCGTTCGGCCGTCCAATCGCGTCCTATCAGGCCATCAAGCACAAACTCGCCAATGCGTACATCAAGAACACCCTGGCCCGCTCCAACTGCTACTACGGCGCCTGGGCACTCAACACCGAGGCAGGCGAACTGCCGCTCGCCGCGGCGACGGCCCGCGTCGGGGCGATCCAGGCGTACTACTATGCTTCCAAGGAGAACGTTCAGACCCACGGTGGGATGGGCTTTACCTGGGAGTTCGACTGCCAGTTCTACTATCGGCGCGCCAAGCTGCTGTCGGTGAACCTGGGCAGCGAGGGTTTCTGGCAGGATCGGCTGATCCAGGCCGTCGAGCAAAGCAACGTCGCCTGAGCGGCTGAGAGACAGCGCTGAGCGGCTGAGAGATAAAGAGTAGGAGAAGACCATGGATTTCAGCGATAGCGCGGCCGAAGCGACTTTTCGCGAGGAGGCCCGTACATGGCTTGCCGCGAACATTCCGAGCGATGAGGAGCTGGAGGGGCTGGACTACATCGACCGTGCCAAGCTCTGGCAGAAGCGCAAGTACGATGCCGGTTGGGCGTGCATCCGCTGGCCGGAGGCGTATGGCGGCCGTGACGCGTCAGCGATCGAGCAGGTGATTCTGAACCAGGAAGAAGCGAAGTTCGACACGCCCATGAGCATCTTTATGATAGGCCAGGGCATGGCCGCGCCGACCCTGATGACCTACGGCAACGAAGAGGCCAAGGCCCGGTATCTGCCTGACCTCGCGAGCGGTGAAAAGGTGTGGTGTCAGCTGTTCAGTGAGCCGGCTGCAGGTTCCGACCTGGCGGCACTGCGCACCAGTGCGGTACGCGATGGGGGCGACTGGATCATCAACGGGCAGAAGATCTGGACCTCCGGAGCGCATTACTGTGACTACGGAATTCTGGTGACCCGTTCCGACCCGACGGTCGCCAAGCACAAGGGGCTGACCTACTTCTATCTGGACATGAAATCCCCGGGCATTGAGATTAAACCCATCAAGCAGATCTCGGGCCAGTCGAACTTCAACGAGGTGTATTTCACCGACGTGCGCATTCCCGATTCCCAGCGGTTGGGTGACGTCGGTCAGGGCTGGCAGGTGTCGCTGACCACCCTGATGAACGAGCGCGCCTCCATCGGCGCGGGCGGCGCCTCGGTGAATTTCGATCTGGCTTACAAACTGGCCCAGCGGATCAGCCTGGACGACGCGCCAGCGATCGAAGACCGAGCCGTGCGCGCCAAGCTTGCAGACTGGTATGTGGTGGAATCGGGATTGAAATACACAGGCTATCGAACGCTGTCGGCGTTGTCCCGCGGTGAGATCCCCGGTCCGGAAAATTCCATCGGCAAGGCCGTCGGTGCGCCCAAGACTCAGGACATGGCGTCGTTCTGCATGGACCTGCTGGAGATGGCGGGCGCGATTTCAGACCCGGATCTCGCGGAAGCGGCAGGACTCATACAGATGACGTACATGGGCTCGCCGGGCGGACGCATCGCCGGCGGAACCGACGAGATCATGCTGAACATCCTTGCGGAACGCGTGCTCGGGATGCCCCAGGAACCGCGCATGGACAAGGGGATTCCGTTCAACGAAATACCGACGGGTAGCTGATCGTGAGCAGCGAACTGTGGCGTCTGAGCGCCGTCGACACGGCTGCCGCCATTCGCGATCGCCAGCACAGCTGCGAGGAAGTCGTGGCCAGCCATGTCGAACGCATGCGCGCGGTCAACCCCGGGCTGAATGCGGTGACGGTCGATCTGGGCGACGAAGCGCTGCAGGCCGCGCGCGCGGCCGATGCGGCCCTCGCGGCTGGGGACGCCATCGGCGCACTGCACGGCGTGCCGGTGACCATCAAGGAGAACATCGACGTCAAAGGCCAGCCGACTCCGAATGGGTTGCCCGCATTGGCCAATCTGGTGGCGCCGGACGACTCGCCGGTAGTCAGGAACCTGCAGGATGCCGGGGCGATCATCATTGGCCGGACCAATACGCCCGAGTACTCGTTCCGGGCATTTACCGACAACCCGCTGCGCGGCCTGACCCTGAATCCCTGGGACGAGGCGGTTAGCTGCGGCGGCTCGTCAGGTGGTGCCGGGGCGAGTATGGCGGCCGGCATCGGCAGCATCGCCCACGGCAACGACATCGGCGGCTCGCTGCGCTTTCCCGCGCACCAGTGTGGGCTGGCGACCATCCGTCCGACCCTGGGACGGGTGCCGTCCTACAACCCCTCGGCGAGTGAAGAACGGCCGCCATTGATGACGCTGATGTCGGTGCAGGGTCCGATCACCCGAACCGTCGCCGATGCCCGGCTGGGGCTCGAGGTGATGTCCAGGTCCGATCCGCGCGATCCCTGGTGGGTGCCGGCGCCTTTGCAGGGGCCGGCGCTCGACGCGCCGATCAAGGTCGCCATGACGACTCAGGATTACGGTCACGGGATCGATCCGGAAGTGCGCACGTCCGTGCAGCGCGCCGCCGATATTCTGAGTAATGCCGGATACCTGGTCGAGGAAGTGGAACTGCCGAACGTCGCCGAGACCCTGGATCTCTGGTTCAACCTGTTGTTCACGGAGTTCAAGGAACTGGCGGAAGAGGCCGTGCGGCCTTTGTTCAGTCCCACCATGAATGGGGTGATCGATGCGTACTACGCCCGCTCCGAGCTTCAGGATCTTGGCGGCTACATGCGTGGGCTCGCCCAGCGCAATGGTTTGCTCAGACAATGGAACCTGCTGCACGCGGAATATCCTCTGGTGCTGACGCCGACGCTGCTGTCGCCGCCCTTGCGCGTGGGTGACGACGAGCGGGGACATGCCGCGGTGCATGCCGTGTTTCAGGCATCCATGTACGTATCCGCCATCAATCTGCTGGGCCTTCCGGCGGCGATCGCACCGATCGGAATGCACGGCGCCTCGCCCACCAGCGTGCAGTTGATCGGTCGGCGCTACCGCGAAGACCTGTGCTTCGACGCGGCCCAGGCCATCGAGAACCAGGTGGGTGTTCTCGCCGAACAGCTCTGGGCCCGGGAGCAAAGCTGAGTCGTGCTCACCTGTACCTGGGCGCCCACAGTGTTCAGCGGGCACCAGATTGTGCAGGGTCAAAACGATGGGTCGAACGAGATCCCCCAGGGTGCCGCGTTGCGGGACGGCATGTCAGGGTACGTTGCGAACCTGGAACAACTCGGGATCAGTCATCTGCTGATCGCCCAGCGCTGGTGGGGCAGCGGCCAGGAAATGGAAGCCTCGTCGCTGGATTGCCTGGCCACCACCGCCTTCATTGCCGCTCACACGGAGCGGATCAATCTGGTGACCGCGGTTCATCCCGGATTCTTCCATCCCACGGCGGTCGCCAAGTGGGGCACGACCCTCGACCGACTCACCGAGGGGCGTTGGTCCATCAACGTCACCAGCGGCTGGAACCTGCGTGAGTTCGACATGTACGGGGTCGATGCGCTCGATCACGATGCCCGTTACGAGCGCGCGCGCGAGTTCATCGAGGTGCTACGCGGTGCGTGGGACAGCTCGGCAGCGAACAAACCCTTCGACTATCGCGGTCGCTACTACCACACCGACGGGCTCTGCCTCGAACCGCGGCCGGTTGGCCCGCTCACAGTGTTTCAGGGTGGACAATCCGATGCCGCGATCGCGATGGCCGCGACCCACTCGGACTGGATGTTCCTGAACGGCGGACCGCCGGAAAAGATTGCGGACATCATCGAACGGGTGCGTAGCGCCTGTGCCGCCAGCGGGCGGGTGGTACGTTTCGCGCTGTACGCGCAGCCACTGTGCCGGGCCACGGATGCGCAGGCGTGGGCCGAAATCGACGTGCGACTCGGGGCGGTAGATTCCGAACTGGTGGCGCGGCGGCAACGGAGTACTTCAGGCGCCCAGGGGATGTGGGCTGCTACGGACGATCCGCTGACCGTGCTCGACACCAACGAAGGCTTTGCGGCGCGGCTGATCGGCAGTCCCGCGACGGTCCACGAGCGGATCGAAACGTTCCGCGCGCTCGGAGTCGAGATGCTGCATCTCGATCTGCGGGACAGGTTGTTTCGCGAACAGGTGTTGCCCGCGCTGAACAGCGTCTAACTAACCCTTGCGCGGCAGATTGTCATCGATGTCCAGCCAGGCGAGTCGTTCCGAGTAGAAGTCGTGGCGGTCAGGGCTGAAGTCTTCCGGGTGTTCGAATCCTGAAACGTGCAGGTGCAGTTCGCCTTCGCGGTCGTCGGCTTCGTAGCTGATCGGGGTTCCACAACTCGGGCAGAAGCGCCGCCGAACCCCTGGTGAGGATTCGAAAGACGGTGGCTCCTCGGGCGAGAACTCGACCTGCGTGCGGCGAAAGCCGACGTAGACCGACACTGGCGCACCGGTGTGACGGCGACAGCTTTCGCAGTGGCAGTAAGCCACCCACAACGGATTGCCGCGGGTCTCGAAGCGGACCGACCTGCACAGACAATGGCCGCGTTGGACGGACTCGGACATCTCAGTCCAACAACTCGACGGGATCGCCTACGGAAATGGAGCCCGCCTCGGGCACCGA
>Ga0114950_10000298_pt1 | contig 32604 bp, 27 predicted proteins | sample N075metaG_FD_83503 | JGI IMG/M metagenome (GOLD analysis project Ga0114950, IMG submission 83503) | Deep subsurface microbial communities from Kermadec Trench to uncover new lineages of life (NeLLi) - N075 metaG | ecosystem: Environmental > Aquatic > Marine > Ocean trench > Sediment | place...
GGCTGTTTCGGCGATATCATAAGGATCGATCTTTTCACTGCGGAGAATGTCTTCGGGTGAAGCATCGACAAGTTCATCTGCCACGCCAGCCGGACAGATCGCACTGACTTTGATATTGAACATGCGACCTTCATCAGCCAGGGATTTCGTCAACGCCATGATTCCATGTTTGGACGCACTATAGGTTCCTGTTCCAGCCCATGCTTGTACTCCAGCCACACTTGCCATATTGATGATGAGACCACCTCTCTGCTGTTTCATCTGTTGAAACCCTGCACGACAACACAAAAAGGTTCCTCTCAGATTCGTGGCCATGACTTCATCGAAGGTCTTTGTGTCTGTATCGGCTATACGCCTTCCTCCAAAAATTCCGGCATTGTTCACGAGAATATCCACCCGCCCATATCGCGATACCGTTTCCGCAAGAAGGAGATTGACTTGCTCCTCTTGTGAAACATCCGTTTGTTGAGCAAAGGCTTCACCACCGGCTTGTGTAATCTGTTCCACGGTTTGACAACACAAAGCCATTCGTCGAGCAGCCACTACCACCTTGGCTCCTTCTTTGCCAAAACGGATCGCGATGGCCTTTCCGATCCCGCTGCTACTCCCCGTTACGATTGCCACTTTTCCTTCCAAACGCCCCATGTTTTTTACGCTTCCTCTAAGTTCACAATAATATCCCGGAGAGACACTAAGCCCACCACAATGTGGTTTTGCGTCACCAAAAGATGGCGTACGCCGCTGTCTTTCATCATGTCCAACGCATCGTGAAGAGGCCAAGAGGCTTCAACCGTAATCATGGGACTAGTCATCATCGTATCAACCGGGGTGGCCCTCAAATTCAATTCTTGAGCCACGGCCTTGCGAATGATATCGGTTTCCGAAATGACTCCAATAATTTCCTCTTCCTGATCCCGCATGAGTTTCCCATGACGAACCACCACAAGTGAACCCACTTGCGCATCCCGCATCTTTCGTGAGGCCACAATGATATTTGCCTTGGCCTCAATCTTTTGCAACGTGGTCGTCATGACATTGGCTAACGTTTTCATGGTTTCTCCTTCTTGCCTAGCAAGAATGTTTTCCCACTTCCATCAATATGTCTGGCAAAAGCTTTCATTTTCTAAGCCTCGCACAATCCTATTCATTTACTGTAACAAGATTTTTCCTTATTCACAGGAGGGATTGTATGATGGCAAACATGGAATGCGGGAAATGGGATGCTCCCAATAAGACAGAGTACTCGGCTCATTGGGAGCGGGGAAGAATGTGGGGAATCTAGGCAGCTTGAATGGAGTTCAGGTAAGGCCTCATTTCCATTCCTTCATCAAGGGCTAAAAGGTAGAGGTCATAACTTTTTTCAATGGCGCGTTGGATTTTCATGACCTCTTCTTTACTTGGATCGTCCCCTAGCAACTTATGAATAATGGATAATGCTTCTACGGGGTGCAAATCATCATAGGCCGCATGCACTTGAATCCATTTCATGGCCTTTTTTCGATCGGCCTCCTTGAACATTAATCGATAGTCCTGACTTTCCCAAACGATTGCAGACCAATCACCGGTCACGCCTTCAATGGCAAAATTGGTGGCCGCCATCCCTTCGGCTAAGCTGCCGGATTCACAAATGTGCCAGCACCAATCGGTTATGGCGGTCAAGGCCGCAGGACGATGTCCGTCATAAAGTTGAGACCGTGAAATTCCAGACAGCTCCGCCCAATCTCGATACCATTCCGCATGACGCTGTTCAATGCGAATATTTTTGATTAAGGATCCGTAAAGAAATACATGGTGCATGAAGACGCTGAGATTTAGGTCAGATTTGGTTGATCTGAATGAGAGAAACAGGAGGTATAGCTGTACTATTTCAAGGGTTTCTCGATTGAAGATCAGCCAAAGATGGCCTGAAGATGAGATGACTACATGTACCATGTATTTCTTTACGGATCCTAATCATCCGCGCGCGGCATTCATCCCTGAGTCAGAACCATAGGAACACTTCAATAAGTTCAACGCTAAAAATTGAGGAAACCGTTCAATCAACGTCCAAAACCCTAAGAGCAAGCCATGATGTTTTTCTTCTGGGATTGTGGCGGCACTAAATTGTTTCCAGGCTTCATGTTGTGCAATGGCTTGGGCCTTGGGCTTGGTGTCTTCGACCACCTGAGCTAACCAGAGTGGGAATCGATTCGCAGCAAGGGCATCTTCAACAGCTTGTGGCATGACCGGCTCCTTTTCAATATTTGCATAAAATAAAAATTATTTCCTGTTCCTTTGCTTTAGCAATCAAGATGCCAAAGGTATTTTTTTCATCACCATCGATATCTTCAGGGAAATTCATCGCAAAATCAACGTAATGGCATTTTGAAATTTTAAAATGATTTTCAAAAAGCCCAATTGCAGAAAAGCTCTCATACGCTTTTGTTATCTCTTTGGATACACCGATGTATCTCTTTGGGATCTTCCTGGGAACAAAATTTTTGAATTCTCAAGGTTGTCACTTATGAATCCGAGAAAAGGAAGATATGACCTTGCCTTCGACCATTCCAGCCCGACAAGAAGAGAGTGAAACTCTTCGTACTCGCATCACAACCCGGTTAGAGGAGGGAACAGTAGACCTCCCGTTACTTCCGATGGTGGCGACCCAGGTGCTTCAGATCTCTCGTGACCCCGAGGCTGAGATCAACAAACTTTCAGCGCTCATTCAGCAAGATCAAGCATTAGCCGGGCAAATCCTACGCATTGCGAATTCTGCGGCCTATGCCCCGCGATCCCCGATCGTCTCCCTACAACAGGCCATTTCCTGGCTAGGGATGAATATGTTAGCCGGCCTGGCCTTTTCCGTATCCGTCCAAAGCGGCGTATTCAACATCAAAGGTTATGAGAAAAACGTACGCGCCTTATGGCATCAGGCATTAGCGACAGGTCTGTACGGAAAAGAAATCGCCCGGCGCAAACGGCACAATGTCGAAAATGCCTTTTTATGTGGGATCCTTCACACCATTGGAAAACCTCTTCTTATACACCTCATTCTTCAGGACAACAGCGCTAGTCCCTCTCACCCTTCCTGGGCGGTCATGGAGGCCGTCATGCAAGAATTCTCTATCATGGCTGGAACGAAACTCGCGGCAGCCTGGCAATTACCTGAATCTGTTCAAGAGGCGATTCATTTCTATCCGGACGGGGCCTATCATCAAGCCACGTCACCAACCAAGGGGGCCATGATCACATGTCTGGCCGATCATTTAGCCACAGCCATCATCGATCCCGCATCCCTTGACGAAGACGCCATGCGTGCGCTTCCGGTTGTACAAGACTTAAACTTTTATCCGGAAGATATGGACGCCATTTTTGAACTGCATGACACCATTCAAGAAAGCATCGAAGCCTTTTTAGTATGACTCCCGCCACATCCTATGACCTTGTGGTGATCGGCAGCGGGCCCGCAGGCCAGAAAGCGGCTATTCAGGGTGCCAAAGCGGGCAAGCGCGTGGCGCTCATTGAACAAACACGGGAAGTGGGTGGGGCCTGTGTGTACCATGGAACGATTCCAAGCAAAACCTTGCGTGAGACCGCGCTCAAAATGGTGCAATTTCTTCACGCCACCGACGTGTTTGATTTCCGGATGCGGGATGACCTCAAAATTGCCAGTTTGATGACTCGACTCGATACCGTGACACGCGCCCATGGCGAATTCATCAAAGAACAGATCACAAGAAATGGCATCGATCTATTTCATGGTCGTGCACGGTTTCTTTCGGACCGGGAGGTCCAGGTTCGTGGATTGGATGGCAACACAACGACTCTCACAGCCTCCATCCTTGTTATTGCTACCGGCTCACGCCCACGTGTTCCTGATCATATTCCCATCGACCATGAACATATCCTGGACAGTGATTCAATTCTGTCATTGGTGTATTTCCCCAAGTCTTTGACTGTCCTGGGAGGAGGCGTGATCGCCTGTGAATATGCCTCTATTTTTGCCCTTTTGGGTGTGCAGGTCACCATGATCGATACCGCCGATCGACCACTGAAGTTTTTAGATCCGGAACTCACAGACCAATTCTGTGATGCCTTCGAGAAAACCGGGGGGCACTATCGGGGACAACAAAAAATCCAGCATGCGAAATGGGATGGTTTCTCGAAAGTCACCTTGCTCCTGGAAAGCGGTGAAACCTTGGAAAGTGAAAAAATGCTCGTGGCGTTGGGGCGCGTGGCCAATATCGAACATCTCAATATCCAGGCTGCCGGGCTGACGCCGACTCCTCGTGGGCTCATCGCAGTCAATGAGCATTGCCAGACCACGGCACCCCACATCTACGCGGTGGGTGACGTGATCGGTCCTCCGTCTCTCGCCTCCTGCTCGATGGAACAAGGCCGGCGAGCCGTCTGTCACGCATTAGGGTTGAATTCTGGAGATGCGCCAGAACATATTCCGATGGGTATTTTCACCATTCCCGAAATGTCCAGTGTCGGTCTGAGCGAACAAGACGCCAGAGGAAAGTACGGCGGAGCGCTCGTGGGTCGAGCCCGATTTCACGAAATTGCTCGTGGACAAATTTCAGGGATGACCAATGGTCTTTTGAAAATGGTGGCCGACGCCAAAGGGGAAAAACTTCTTGGTGTCCATATTGTGGGCGAGGGCGCCACAGAATTAATTCACATCGGGCAAATGGGTCTGCTGCATCATATTGAAATCGATCGTTTTGTCGATAACATCTTCAACTTCCCCACCCTCGCCGAAGCCTATCGCATCGCCGCCCTCGACATCGCCAAACAACGCCAAAGGTAAGCCTAAAAACAGCAGTTGGATCACGAAAGTCTGTCTATAGGATTCCTGTACAAAGTCAGAACTCAGAAGAATTCTGCCAGAAAAAACTCATAGTGGAAGGAAGAGAAGGAAGGAAGAACATTCAGAAGCGGTAACTGAGTTCAAGCAGGTGAAGATCCACTCCAAGGTTCTTGCCATAGAAGCCGGCATCGGAAAAATGCTGAAAACGCCATCCAAACGTCATATTGCCCGGAAAATGATAACTAATTCCGCCATGTCCAAGGATTTGAACGGGCCCTCCAAGATCTTGCCGGCCAAAATGCTCCTTACTGACAAACACCGCACCTGTTCCAAAATCCAAGGTAAGGTTCCAATCCCACTTCGTAAACATGACGCCAGGGCCAGTGGTGCCAATAAATCCGTTTTCTCCCGCAGCTCGTAACACACCGGCAGATGCATACCATCGGTATCGTGCTTCCCATCCCCTCGGCCATTCCCAACTTCCCGGGAATCCCAGAATCGTGAAAGCGTCAATCTGTTGAAAGTCTTCTTTTTCACCAGGAGGAAATCCACCGGGAACTAAGTTAATGCCCCCACGAACGCCAAATGACAGGATTTCAAACGTTTTAGGTTGTTGGCTGTGACCGACTTCGGGAAGGAAAAGAAAAATCCCCAAAGTCATGAGGATACCAAACATAGCGATTCTGGACATAGCGTACCTTTTATAAATGATCGTTTTACAGTTTTGACATATAAGAGAAACTCACAGTTTCTCCATTGAGCGTACGTCGATTGGCCAATTGGCAACGAAGAACATGAACGAATGATGAAAAGTGGGGATTGAATAATTGGGTGAAAACGAGAGATGAATGCAATGGGTTTTACACGTCAGGGGCTCAACGACTAGGAAGAACGTGCCCTCATCGATAGACGATGAACAGCCCCGCCATCATTGGCTTTGTGCATCCCATTACGATATCACATTATTGATTTCAGGCAAGCTCTTACATGTGTCGGTCATTCTACAACTGCTTCCAAGCGAATCGAAAATGATAAAGGGCCTGTACACGAGCGAAGCAGCACTGAATGAAAAAAGAACAGGTCTCACACGATAGGAGCTGAGGATTCATCTCGTCGTTCTTTTAAGGATTCCTCATGGGCTTTTTGATATTTTTCCATAGCCTGGCTTTGTTCGATATCCTTAATCTCAATAGGTGTCAGGTACTTTAATGCCGTTGCGCCTAAGATTTTCTGATTCGGTGTTCCCTTCAATTGAATATGGAGCAACGCATCGGCTCCCATGATTTGGGCTTTCTTAATCAATTCAAAATGCAGCTCATCCCAATTGATCTTGGAGGTGTCGGCAGATTGCTGCACATCGATCTCATCCATCGTTTCATAAGGAACCTCAGGCGCCTCTTCAAGAATCTCGATGTGTTTGTCCGCATTGATATTGTCACCACGAATTGATGTTTCATCTACCACAGGCTCTAGGCGTGGCGCACGGGCCGTCTCGATATCAAAGCTTTTGAGCCGCATGGCGGCTAATGCCGCTTCATGTCGATTGCTACTATGAGAGAGCCGTTCAAGTTTCCCTACACGGTCCTGAGCCTCCTGAAGACTCATCCTGGCCCCTGACTTTCGAAGCGCATTCACTGGCATCACACCACTCCTTGAAAAATCACCTATTGGCTGTACGTCCCAATCCCCTTGGGCGTTGCTACGAAAAACCATGCCTGGCAAAGTCTGCCCTGATGGAATGGGAAATGGACAACGGAATATCTACCTGCACAAGAATCAGCTTGTCAATAAATCTTTTGGTCGTGTGAGGAATTCTACTCTATTCTGCCCGCTCCCAACAGTTCATGAATACCTTCATTCGGGGTAGCAACTCAGGTGGATAGGCTGAAGGCTTGCAGGGGCCAATCATGCGTGGGCATACAACATTTTGAATAGTATGAGTCATAGTTGTCCACGCACACTGCGCACCATAAGAGCGCTGAAGTAGTTACCATTTGGCTAGAAAGACCTATCAGGACTTCCCCCACAGTTGTTCCAGGCGCCGGGTACGCCCACAATTCCATTTGTAGTATTTGTAGCGGATCGGGTTCTTGGTGTAAAAATCTTGGTGATAGTCTTCAGCGATATAGAATGCAGAGGCTGGAAGCACTTCGGTCACGATTGATTCCGGAAAAGTTTTTGACGCGTCGAGACGTTCCCTCGATTCATCTATTAACTGCTTTTGGGTTTCATTATGGTAGAAAATCGCCGTGCGGTATTGGCTTCCGTGGTCACAAAATTGGGCATTCGGTGTTGTGGGATCCACATTTCGCCAAAAAACATCTAAAAGATCTTCATACGTGACTTTGCTTGGATCATAGGTGACTTCTATAGATTCAGTGTGGCCGGTGCCGCCTGCAGACACTTCTTCGTACGTCGGATTCTCCACCTGACCGCCAGCATACCCTGAGACCACAAAAACGACTCCCTCAACGTTTTCAAACGCTTCTTCCATGCACCAGAAACAGCCCCCCGCAAACGTGGCCTTAGCATGTTGCGAACGATCATGAGCAGAACTTCCATGAGACATAACGATGAGAGTACAAATAACAAACGCGGCAACTCCTAAACTTCGCAGTACAGTCATTTTCCTCACCTCCCTTTCCTTACAAAAAAGCATGCCGAAAGAATAGAGACTACTATTTCGATTGCTGCTCTGATAAAAAAGTCACAACTCTATCGAGAATGTTACGCCAGCCCCATTTCGTTTTCCACTGCCACCTCATTTGAACGATTTTTATGAATGAAGTGTCCCAAGACCCTTGGCCGGATCTTCCTCTCTCCAATTCCAATATGAGACCCGGGCTGATAAACAGGCGACTGCGACTGCTCCAACATGTTCCGACCCGCATGTGATTCGATATAAGGAACAATCTTCTTCCTGGCCGTTTTTATTCGGATGGGAGATGCCGACCTTGAATTGATCTGGATCGATTGTGAGTTCGCATTGTGCCAAGCCTTCTGAAATTCCTTTCCCCTGCATTTTTAGATAGGCTTCCTTTCCGGTCCAATACCAAAAGAATTGGTGAGTTCGTACGGTGGATGCCAGGGACGCCAGATATGCCGACTCGCCCGGAGAAAAATATCGTTTGGCAATATCGCGATCATGAATTTTCCGGTCGATCCATTCCACATCAATGCCAACCGCATGTTGGAAAGTCAAAGCGATGAGGGCCATCTCTCGGGTATGCGCCACATTAAATTGAATCGGGAAGGATGAAGCTGTCATCAAAAATGGCTTCCCTTGGGCCTGAGTCTCGAAATGAAGCTGTGCGGGTAGGACTCCCGTATATCGACTCAACAGCATCCGAAGAATGCCGCGTGTGATGATAAATTGATATTGAGGATGAGGCATACGGAACCGGTCCGCTCGGGCGAGTTCATCTTGAGAAAGATACGACCGATAACGAGAGACTCGCCCTGGCGAAGCGTCGAGTGATGCTCGCCACACATGTACGGTTCCTGATTCCAGGCTGTACTGCAGATCTTGTGGAGGGGATGTCCAGTGTGTCGTGATCGCCATCGTTCTACAACAGGATTGTCATGAAAGAAAATCTGGCTTAAAAGTTTTCCATCATCTTGCCGCACAATAGTTCGCATTGAGCATTTAAGAGGACTGGAGAGTTTCTACGATCCGGAACCGGACTTCATCTGCCTGCGTATAGGCAGACACCTCGTCTCCGACAAAAAACCCGCACCGGTAGAGTCCTGGGGCCCATTCGGATTCAGGGGCTGACAGGACAAAATATCCTGATTGTTCATTCATGGTCATGACAACCTTGTCTCGGGCAAGTGAGGTTTGCTCCCACGTCATCTTGGATGTTTCAAGGAAACATTCAGTGATTAACGGAACGCCCTCAAACGAGGGCAGGATGAGGGCAAAGACTAAATAAATTTCTTGCTGGGTTGTCAGAAATGTATCGTTCGGATGAAGAGGAATGAATTCATGATTGCCGGCTTGCCGGTCATCCCGCATGATGTGACTTGCAGGGATAATAAATCGGAACCAACTGAAATCTGCGTCACGTCCCATAAGCGAGACCCGTGTATGCAGAAGCTCATCGGGCTGAAACTTCTTTGCCACCATATCCGTATAGTATGTGGGTAACGGGTTAGAAAGGTCCGGAGCAGGGATGATTGCATTGAAGTCCTCAGCAGGTTTTTCAGGTCTGGGAAGATGTTGCCACACTTGTTCTAGCCAAAAGGCGAGTTCCTCTTTATCAATATTTTTTCCGCTGAGAGTGGCTGGAAGAACACCGAGGCTTTCTGAAGACCCCGTCGCAATTTCCTGAAGAATTTCAAAATGGATTAAGGCTTCCTGCCATCGCTCTAACCCCACAAGACTTCGACCGATACGAAAGATAGAATCTAAAAAAACTTCATTGAATTCTCCACTTGCCGGGCCGGCTGCAATGCCTTCTTGGAGAAGTCTGATGGATTCCTCATGCTGCCCCAGCTCCATCAAGGTACTCCCTAATTCATACATGACCCGATGATCGGTAGGCTTGAGGATGAGAAGTTGAAGGATCGGCTCGGCTTCCCGATAGCGTCCCTTGGCAAAATGTTCCCAGGCCTGATGACGAATCAATCCCCACCGCTTCCGATCTGCCGCCGACCCCCCAGGGCTAAAAACAGGTTGATACCGCCGGCCCCGCTCTTTGGTCGCACCATAGGTGATCATCAATAAATTTCTCGCGGCCATTTCAACGGGTGATCCACGCTCTACCGTTTGTAAGACAGCTTGAACTTCTTTGCGGGCATCCTCATAGTGCAAGACATCGAAAAGCGCACGGGCCAGATTCAAGCGCCAACCCGGCAACGCTGGAACCAACTCAACGGCCTTCTGCTGCCATTCGACGGACTCCTCTAAGCGATCAAGTTTGCGAAGGTCTTGAGCTAACCGCAGGTAAACCAAGGGATTATCGGGGGATCGGTGAGCGATGCGTTGCAATTCTCCAATGGCCAAATCTCCCTCCCCTAAACGGATGAAGACACTCCATTTAGCCCACCGGACAGCCAGAGACTCCGGTGATGCCTTGAGTACGGCCTCATAGTCATCCAATGCTTCTTGATTCCGGCGAATGGTGGCCAGGATATCCCCGCGTAATTTTCTGAACTTGAGAGAATGCGGGTTCTTCCGAAGAGCCTGCCCCAGAATATCCAAAGCATGGAGTGAAGATCCGTCCATCCATGCCGCGCGCGCGACTCACGACGACATTCTCTGAATGGATAGCAGGATCTTGCGCAAAGACCACGGTTCCATAAGGGAACATCAGACATGCTACCGCACCGACAATCCTCAGAACGTTTCTGAGATCGTGTAAGCAACAAAAATGTTGGATTGTAGTACCAACATCCATATAGTCGTATGAGCTCATTTCTTTTTGCTGTATTGCCTTGATTTTGATCGCTCAACTGACTGCGGGAACCAGATATTTTATGGTATGGAAGGTTGTGCTCCGATACTTGTTAAGCCTGCCAAGGCGCAGGCTTCATCTAATTGCGTTCCCGGCGCTCCTCCCACTCCAATACCGCCCACCACGTCTTTTCCTATCACCACTGGAAGCCCGCCTCCCAAAATAAGAATCTGCTCATTCATATCTCGTAAGGCTTGAAGGTTGGGGATTTTGGTAATCAATTCTGCTAATTCTTGAGTTGATCGTCGGATACTGGAGGCGGTATAGGCCTTCCTCACACTGCTATCTTGCGTATGGGGTCCGGCTCCATCCTCACGCAGCAGAACTTTCAGGTTCCCCCCGCGATCAACCACGGCAACACTCACCAGGTATCCGCCCTCTTCACATTTGGCTAAAGCCGCATTTGCAGCTTTCTGTGCCAACACCAAAGGTAAGTACGGCTCTTTTGGCATCTCCGCATGTCCCCAATCGACTCCAGGTCCTGAAAACATGGCCGGCAATATGGTTGCAACTATCCAGATGGCAACGCGCCATCTATCTTTATTCATCGAGTATTTCATGTCATTCTCCTCCCTGAATCATGGTGATTCTCCTTCAATGTGGTCTAGCTGAAGTGAAAAGTAAGAAGTATCGCGTGAGAACGAAGAAAGGACATGGTCTCTCTCTCACTCCTTCGCTTCTTCACTCCTTCACTTCTTTCGTTCCCGTGTCGACCAGGAACGCCAAAGCCTTTCGGATCTGTTCCCTCCGGCCCAGTAAAACAAGCACATCCCCTGCCTGCAACACAGTATCTTTTGAAGGATTCGATTGCGTCAGGCCATTCCGCGTCAAGGTAATCACCGAAGCCCCCGTCATTGCATGGATTTTTACCTGTGACAAGGATTTTCCCAATACGTGAGAATCTTCCTCAACCCGGCAAGAATCCACTTCCACGTCAGCAAGGGTTCCTGCACGAAGATGATGCGCTAATTCCGGCAGTTCTCCCCGGCGAAATAAGAGGTAGCCTTCCCGTCGCACTTGCTCGACTTTATCTTGAATGGTCGCCTTCGGGGTCCGATAGGTTTGGAGCACCAGCGCAAAAATTTCGATGGATGTTTCGAATTCTTCGGGCACCACATCATTAGCTCCAAGATCAAGAAGGTCTTGCAATTCCTTGAGATAGCGAGTCCGTACTACGATATGCACATCCGGATTCAGTTGACGGGCTTGCTGCACAATGCGCCGTGCTCCAAAGGGATCCGATGTGGCCACGACCAGAACTTTGGCAAACATAATCCGAGCCTGGATCAAGACTCTCGAATTGGTGGCATCTCCAAAAATTATCACGCCAGGCTTTCTGCCAGCCGTAGCCACCACATCAGCATTGACATCCAGCACCACATAAGGAATTTCTATCTCACCCAAAACCTGGGCCAGATTCCGGCCATTGAGTCCATATCCCACAATGATCACATGATCCGTGATTTTGATCTGTGTGGCCTGCGCGGCATAGGGAGTACGACCAGGCAACCAATGATTCAACCGATCAAAGACTTTGGTATGCTTGGCAAGACGGGGCGCCCATTGAATAAGGAAAGGCGTAATGGTCATCGAGAGAATAGAGACCGCAAGAAAAATATTATAGGCCTCCGGCGTGAGCAACCCTTCCTGTTGCCCGACTTTTGCCAGGATAAATGCAAACTCCCCGACTTGCGCGATACTCATCCCGGCTAACAAGGCAACTTGAATGGGTACTCCGGCAAGAAAGACCGCACCAGTTCCCGTCAAAAATTTACCGATGACCACTAAGGCTAATAAGCCCATTACCAGAAAGGGAAATTCCAGAATGACCGAGGGATTCATCAACATCCCTATTGAGACAAAAAATAAACTCGTAAAGCTATCTCGAAAAGGGATAATTTCCGCAAGAGCCTGATGACTATATTCTGATTCTGAAATGACTAGACCTGCAATGAACGCCCCCAAGGCCAACGACAACCCCGCGAGAGAGGTGAGCCACGCGGTTCCCAATCCCAAGACAATGATAGTCAGGAGGAATAATTCTCGACTCCGGGTCCCCACGATATGATCAAGGATGTGAGGGACAAGGACACGCGCTGCCAGGATAATCATCCCGACAACGAGAATGGCCTTCACCAGTATTTCAACAATGGTCACAGGATCGCTCTGCGCACCTGTTCCTAAAAACGGAGCCATTAAAATCATGGGGACGACGGCTAAATCCTGAAAAATCAAAATTGACATCGTCGCCCGACCATGCAACGCATCGATCTCTCCACGATCACCAAGAACCTTCAGCACAATCGCTGTGCTGCTCAGTGATAACAGTAGGCCCCAAAAGACAGATTCTTCCCAGGACCGATGGAATACCATGCCCCCAATCACCACCACACTAACCATGCTGATGATCTGCAACGGCCCTCCCACCCACAACAAACGGCTTGAAGCACGTAAGCGAGAGAGAGAGGTCTCCATCCCAATGGTAAACAGCAAGAGCACCACACCAATTTCGGCAAGGATTTCAATTTGATGCCGGTCAGAAATGAGATGGAGTCCATGAGGGCCTACCACCATGCCGGCAACCAAAAATCCTGCAATAGCCGGAAGCCGGAATTTTTGAAAGACAAAGACAACCACCACTGAGATGGAAAAAATGATGAGAACGTCTCGTAGGACGTGGGCTTCACTCATAGTTCAGGTGGGAACGAAAACATCTCATTGAATGACCATCCCCCACTCAGTCTGGAGCCGGGAGCTTTTTTCATCCCTCAGGATTCATGAAATGCCTACAAGTATATGCAACATTCTAATCAGAGAGTCGTCAGAATTCGCACGCGGGTATTGAGGTTGAAAGGTTGAAGGGAAGCACTCATCATAACCGAAATGTTGACTGATGCAACATGATTGGCCGCTACAAGCCCTTTGGCCTTCAGTCTATCCACCTGAGTTGCCAGAATGATTCCATGGGAAAGTGCATGCGCGCTCAAATTTGGGGAGGCGTGCCACCAAGATGACGACACCCGAGTCTGTTCATGCCGATGTTCTTGAAGAGAGATCTTGAAATAACCAAGGTGCTTCTTGAACCCGGCGGGATTCATAGACCGAAATAGCCGTTTCATGCTGGAGAGTCAGCCCAATCCCATCTAACCCCTTGATCATGCAATCCTTGCGAAACGGATCGACGGTAAACGCATAGCGTTCACCTTCGGGAAGCACCACGACTTGTTGAGCCAAGTCTATGGTGACCTGATATCGATCATGAGAAGCTGTTCGATCAAAAAGTGTTTGGATTTCCGGGAGAGTTAAGACCACTGGAAGAATGCCGTTTTGGAAGCAGTTATTATAAAAAATATCGGCAAAACTCGGAGCGAGAATACAACGAATGCCATAGTCCAATAACGCCCAAGGGGCATGCTCCCTGGACGATCCACATCCGAAATTTTCCCCGGTCAGGAGAATAGGGGCATCCTGATACCTGGGTTGGTTTGAAAAAAAATCTGGATCGGGGGACCCGTCTGGCCGAGAACGCCAATCCGCAAATAATCCTTCTTTGAGACCCGTCCGGTGAATCGTCTTCAAATATTGCTTGGGAATGATTTGATCCGTATCCACATCGCCTCGGTTTAAAGGAGCGACCGTCCCGGTTACTGTTGTAAAAGCTTGCATAGTCTTCTCCAAATTTTCACAAAATTGGTGTGTATTCCCAACAAGTGCTCAGACATCCCAGTTCCGAATGTCCACAAAATGCCCCTCCACCGCTGCTGCGGCTGCCATAGCAGGGGAAACCAAGTGTGTACGTCCTCCTTTACCCTGACGCCCTTCGAAGTTTCGATTACTCGTTGAGGCACAACGCTCTCCTGGCGTCAACACATCGGCATTCATGGCCAGACACATACTACAACCGGGCTCCCGCCACTCAAAGCCGGCTTCCCGAAATACTCGATCCAGGCCTTCTTCTTCGGCTTGGAGTTTGATCAAACCGGATCCTGGAACAACCATGGCTTTCACGCTGGCCGCCACATGCTTTCCTCGCACATACTTTGCCGCCATGCGCAAATCTTCAATCCGTGAGTTTGTGCAAGACCCGATAAAGACACGATCAATCTGAATATCACAAATCGGAATTCCGGCAGGAAGCCCCATATACTCCAAAGCCCGTTCGGTCGCGGCCCGAAGTTTGTCGTCATCCATCACAGCCGGATCGGGAATATGTCCATTGACATCTGTCACCATCCCCGGGTTTGTCCCCCATGTGACTTGAGGCGAAATATCTTCTCCGCGAAGTTCCACAACCTGATCGAATTGTGCGCCTGGATCGGTCCGTAACTTCAACCAATCCTGCTTGGCCCGTTCAAACAGATCGCCTTGAGGACTCAGAGGCCGACCCTTGACATACGCTACCGTGGATTCATCCGGACTCACCAATCCGGCGCGAGCTCCAGCTTCGATTGACATATTACAGAGAGTCATCCGGCTTTCCATGGAAAATGACCGGATGACCGAACCTGTATATTCCACAACATAGCCGATTCCTCCTCCAATCCCGATTCGCCCGATGATGGCTAAAATCACATCTTTGGAAGAACAATAGTCAGGAAGATTCCCTTCTACCCGGATTTCCATGGTTTTGGGGCGTTTCTGGACCAGGCATTGCGTTGCCAGAACATGCTCCACTTCAGAAGTGCCGACTCCAAACGCCAAGGCTCCAAACGCTCCATGAGTCGATGTATGAGAATCGCCACAGACGATGGTCATACCCGGTAAGGTGAAGCCCTGTTCCGGGCCAATAATATGGACAATGCCTTGCCTGACGTCCTCCATGCCGTAATAGGTGATACCAAACTCCGTACAATTGTGTTCCAAGGTAGAAATTTGCAAGGCGCTCATGGGGTCGGCAATTCCTTGAGTCCGGTCGGTGGTGGGGACATTATGATCGGGAACCGCCAGAGCAGCCTGTGGACGACGAGGCTGCCGCCCGGCCAGTCGAAGACCTTCAAATGCTTGAGGAGACGTGACTTCATGAATTAAATGCCGGTCAATATACAACAAGGTGGTGCCATCAGGTTCTTCACGCACGACATGCTGATTCCAGATTTTTTCAAATAATGTTTGACTTCCCATATGATTGTCCTCTCTTAGAAAAAATTCGGTGCGTATGTTATGTATCGCCTTTGTCTTCAATATGGCAAGAGTCATCAGCAGATAGTTTGTGATTTCCCTTTAGGCCTTTGAGGAATCTTTGTGGTCTTTTCTGAGTTCTGATATACTTTTTCTTCATGTTCCATCAGTAAGCACCGCACAGTTTTGCTTGGCAAGAATCAGCCATAAGGCACATTTGCTCGACGACTCGTTTCAACCACCCTCCTAGGGTCGGCAAGGCCACACAGTGAACAGTAAGTCGTGAAAGGTGAGTAGCAAGGAGTAAAAGAATTAAGAAAAAGAAGAAGAGACGTGCCTTCTCTTTTCTTCTCTCTTGCTTTTCACTTCTCGACGCCATCCACCCTTGAACATCATCCTCATCAATTCAGATAGACATTACTAGCAACTATTCAAGAATGTTCAATTTTCTCAGCCGTTACCTTTCCCAGGATATCGCCATCGATCTGGGCACTTCATCAACCCTCATTTACATAAAAGGGCAAGGCATTGTCCTGAATGAACCCTCAGTTGTGGCCATTGAGACCAATTCTAAGAAAATTCTGGCTGTCGGGAAAGAGGCAAAAAAAATGGTGGGACGGACACCCGGGAACCTGACCACGATCCGACCTATGCGCGAGGGTGTCATTGCCAACTTTGAGATGGCCGAACGGATGCTTCGGTATTTTATCCAAAAAGTTCATAAAAAAGGCACGCTCATCCGGCCACGTATTATTATCGGAGTCCCATCACAAATTACCCAAGTCGAACAACGGGCAGTCAAGGAATCGGCTGAATTAGCCGGAGCCCGCGAAGTCTACCTTATAGAAGAGCCGGTTGCGGCAGCGATCGGAGCAGGGCTTCCTATTATCGAACCTTCTGGAAACATGATTGTGGACATTGGCGGCGGAACGACCGATATTGCCGTGATCTCCTTAGGAGGCATCGTGTACAGTGAATCCGTTCGTATTGCCGGCGACCAAATTGATGGGGCGATTATGAACCATCTGAAACGAGAATATAGCTTGTTAATCGGCGACCATATGGCCGAACAGATTAAAATAGAAATCGGTTCGGCCTTTCCCCTCCCTGAAAAAAAACAAATGGCGGTCAAAGGAAGGGACATCGTTTCTGGAATTCCCAGAACCATCTTTATTGATGACACCGAAATTCGAGAGGCGTTGCAAGACTGTATCACCACCATTGTCGGAGCCATACGATTGGCGCTGGAAAACACTCCGCCAGAATTAGCAGGAGACATCATTGATCAGGGAATTGTTCTTACCGGCGGCGGATCGCTCCTTCAAGGCCTGGATGATCGCCTGCGGGAAGAAACCGCCTTGCCGATTGTTACCGTTGACGACCCTCTCAGCTCGGTTGTCTTGGGTGTTGGCAAAACACTGGAAGAACTCAGTCTGCTTCGAAAAGTTTCTACCCATTCAAGCTTATATCCCTAAGCACGGCTCTCTATCTTCATGATTCGATCTGAACAGCGTTCCTTTCCTCTCGCCAGAGGCCTCCGCCGTCTACTCATCGGAGTCTTCATCCTCTTTCTGCTTCTTTTGCTTTTTTTACCACGGCAATCCCAAGAATGGCTTGGGCATGTAGGCGGTCCTATGGCCATGATTTTGGAAGGGCCTCTTTATGTGATGGCTTCCATACAAGATTCGGTAGGGAACACATGGGACCATTATGGCGCCCTCCAAGAAGTATGGGTAGAAAACCAGATGCTGAAACAAGAAATTCAACGATTGCAGGGAGCACAGAACCAACTTCGGGAAGACGCCATTCTTGCCACGGAATTCCAAAAATTATCGATGTACCAAGCCACCGCCCCCATGACCACTATGCCCGCTCGTATCATCGGACGGAATGTTTCAAATTGGTATCAGGCAATAGTCATTGACAAAGGCGCGAACGATAACATTCATGCGGAAATGGGTGTGGTGACGAACGCAGGCGTGGTAGGTCGGATAGTCCGCGTGAACCAGACAACCTCGATTGTCCTCCTGCTCTCCGACCCCAATGTGGCAATTACAGGCATGATCCAAACCAGTCGAGACGAAGGAATTATCCAAGGGACCCCTCAGGGAAGCATTCGCATGAAATATCTTCCTCCCTTGTCTCCTGTCCAAGTTGGTGATGTCGTGGTCACATCTGGACTCACCGATGACTTTCCCCGCGGACTGTACATTGGTCATATCCAACAGGTGACCAAAGCCGCGACTGACTTGTTTCAATCTGGAGAGGTCACCCCGATAGTCGATTTTTCAAAGCTTGAGGGGGTTTTGGTGATTACCGCCTTCCAGCCCGCCATCGCGGATGAATCTTTGTCATCAAGCGCATCTCTCCCTGCCTCAGAAGCTGCACCATGATCATTGCCGGGTATCTTATCTTGTGTATAGGAACTGTTGTGGCTCAAGCCACCCTCAGTACCATGCTGTCGGTCAACGACATTTATCCCGATCTTTGCTTAGTGTTAGTCTGCATCATCGGATTTCTCACCAATGAATATAAAGGGTTGATGATCGGACTCACGATGGGACTCTTTCAGGATCTGTTGGCTCCGGGCGGGATCGGACTCAATATGATTCTCAAAGGACTGGCAGGCTTCTTAGCCGGCGCGACCACACATACCATCTCGGCAGTCACTCCTTCGGTGGTTGTCCTGATCACCCTGGCGCTGTCTCTAGGATGCGGACTGGCCTCCCTTATCGTGGCCTATCCGGCTCTCATTGGACCGGAAGCCTTTCATGCCATTGTCGGGACACTCCTTCCGCAATCTCTCTATCATAGCGTCCTTGCTGCCGGAATATTTTGGATCGCCCGCAAAACTCGAAAGGCATTTGGTATGGTACACTCTAGGCAAGGGCATCGCTAACATCCATCTTCACGGAACAATTCCCGTCTCTCTCCAAAATAGCTTTCATGTTTGATACATCAGGCCAACGCAACGAATTAGCCGACATTCACAGTCGATTAATTTTCTTGAAAGTCGGCTTGCTCATGATTTTAGTCTTATTAGGCCTTCGCCTCTGGCAATTACAAATTCGGGATGGCGTCTTTTATCTGGAATTGGCGCGGGACAACCGGACAAGGTCTATTGTGCTAGAGCCAGCCCGAGGCCTCCTCTATGACCGCAATGGCGAACTTCTCGCGAATAATATTCCAAGCTTTCAACTGTATGTCTCACTGGAAGATGTCCAAGACCGTGAAGCGCTCATTAACCGATTACCCCATTACATTGACATCAACAGTCAAACGGTATCCAAAAAACTTTCTCAGAAGTCTCGGCGGGGACGGGTCAAAATTAAAAATGGATTGACACTTAAAGAAGCCGCATTGATCGAATCACATCGGATGGAATTACCAGGCGTTCTGATTCAACCCGAGTATCAACGCCATTACCCTTTGGGCGCCTATGCGTCACATGTGATCGGGTATGTGGGTGAAATTTCAGAAGCCCAGTTGAAGAATCCGGAATTTCTGGACCTCCATGCCGGGCGCATCATTGGACAATACGGTGTGGAGCGAACGCTTGACGCCCACTTATTAGGTAAAACAGGGCGAAAAATTATTGAGGTCGATGCCTTTGGCTATCCCAAGCGAACATTGTCCGTTCAACCTCCACTGGCCGGCAATGATCTCTACTTAACACTCGATATTCGTCTCCAACGATTGGCGGAAGACCTGCTTGGAGAAGAATCGGGGGCCATCGTAGCCCTGGATCCTTGGAATGGAGATGTGCTGGTCTTAGCCAGTCGACCCAGCTTTAACCCCAATGACCTGTCAGGAGGTATCAGTCCACAAGCCTGGCAACTCTTGTTGCAAGATTCCCGGCATCCACTGACCAATCGAGCCATTCAAGGTCAGTATCCTCCAGGATCGACATTTAAAATTGTGATGGCTGCCGCCCTCTTGGGCACTCACACCATGAAGGCGAATGATTCGCACATATGTCATGGAACCTTTCCCTTCGGAAGACGGGTGTTTCGTGATTGGAAGCGTTGGGGCCATGGCACGGTGAATTTGACCAAGGCTCTTGCCGAATCCTGTGATGTCTATTTTTATAAAGCCGGAAATCAATTGGGGATCGACACCATTGCCACATATTCTCGACAATTTGGACTAGGGTCAAAAACGGGAATTAATTTGCCATCGGAGCGATCAGGCTTAGTGCCTTCCACCGCATGGAAGAAAAAGAACAGAGGTGAACGCTGGTATCCCGGTGAAACCATTTCTGTGGCCATTGGACAAGGCTTCTTATCGGTCACACCTATTCAGATGGCCAAAGCCATTGGCATTGTGGCGACCAACGGCCAAGTGGTGCAACCTCGATTGCTCAAGGGGGTTCGGCTTAGACGAACAGGCAATTTCACAGAAGAGCCGATGCCGTCAACTCAGCAACTCCCTCTCTCACCTCAACTCTTTTCCCATATCAAAGAAGGGTTGGTTGCGGTGGTCACCAAAGGCACGGCCAAGCGAGCACAATCAAAGATCGTCAGCATTGCGGGAAAAACGGGAACAGCTCAAGTCATTGCCCTGAAAGACGATGGTGATACGAGCGAAGTGAAAAAGAAACACCGTGATCATGCGTGGTTTATCGCATTTGCTCCCGTGGAACAGCCAAGAATTGCCGTGGCAGTCATCGTCGAACATATGGGCCATGGCGGATCGGCTGCCGCCCCATTGGCTAAAACTCTGATTGAAGCATATATAAACGGCGAAAACTCCAGACAGGCTAAGTTGTAAGGGGTCGTAAAGACATACATGGCACATGTATGTCTTTACGGATCCTAAGCCCTCTCTTTCTTCCTAACAGAACAGACCACACCATTCATGATATCTTTAATGAACAACAATGCAAATCGCCGGGGACTCGACACGTTTGATTGGTGTTTTGTGGGTATTATTGCGGCCATTGTCACAATAGGAATCCTGTCCATCTACAGCGTGACGAATGCAGGATCATCCACAACATTCCCCATCTATCTCAAGCAGACAATCTGGACAGTCGTGGGAACATTAGCCTTCCTCGTCGCAGTCGGCATCGACTATCAGAAATACGCCAGATTTTCCTATCTCCTGTATGGAGCTGGACTCATCTTACTTATTATCGTCTTAATTATCGGGAAAACCAGCCGGGGTTCCCAGCGTTGGATCCCTCTTGGTCCACTCATGCTTCAGCCCTCGGAATTCATCAAAATTCCGCTCATGCTCACGTTGGCCTTTTACTATGGCGTCACCAGCCGCGAAGGGTGGCTCCGGCGCCTGATTATTCCAGGGCTTATTGTCCTTCCGGGATTTTTATTAATACTGAAACAGCCTGATTTGGGAAGTAGCCTGGGCTTTCTGTCTATCTTTCTGGTTATCGTCCTCACGGTAGGCATGAAATCGAAAGCCTTCGGGTTCATTGTGCTTGCTGCGCTGATGCTGTTCCCCTTTGCCTGGGGGGGGGTCTGGGGGTCACTGCATGGGTATCAACAGGATCGAATTTTGAGCTTCGTGGACCCGAGTTCAGACCCTGGCGGGAAAGGCTATCATGGGCTCCAGTCACGCATTGCCATCGGTTCTGGCCAACTAGCGGGAAGGGGCTTGCACGGAGGAACGCAAACACAGTTTAAGTTCCTACCAGAAGGACATACCGATTTTGTCTTTGCGGTCTTTGCTGAAGAATGGGGATTCCTTGGATCGCTTGTCCTTCTCTCGCTATATGTCATTTTACTTTTAATGGGGTTGGAAATTGCGTTCAATGCGAAAGACGTCACGGGTGCGCTCCTCGCTGTCGGAGTGGTGTCCATGCTGGGGTTTGGCGTCATTGTGAATATTGCGATGACCTCCGGACTGGCTCCTATCGTAGGGATTCCTCTCCCCCTAATGAGCTACGGAGGGAGTGCCATGGTGGTGAACCTTACTGCGCTTGGCTTGTTACTGAATGTGAAACGAAGACGACTTTCTCTGTTTTAGAGTAATCAGGACCAGGAACTGTGCAGAGATTGGTGATCGTCACAAGGTTGCGCTGGTTTGATGAAGATTATTTGATCGCTTGAAGTAAATAGACCAAAAGTAAGGAGTCAAGAGTCAGTAGTAAGGAGTCAAGAGTGGAAAAAAAGAAGAGACCTGCCTTCTCTCTTGCTCCTTACTTCTCACTTTTTACTTCTCACTTCTTGTAATATGATACTCTTCATAAAGAGAGGTCCATGTGGATAGATCAACATGCAAAATATTTTCATATGTCCGATAGACGAAATGACATCTACAGATACATGGTCAAACAATAGATCGACAGTTTATTCATTTTTGTAATGAGGAACACATCTCAGAAGTAAGAGAGCCACCCACCTTAAAATTTGCGGGTTCCAGCCACCAAAAGAGTAGCCCGGTGAAGGCTTCAACAATCCTTTACCAACGACAGGAAAAAGCATGATGTGTCTTTTCCTTTTGCTGGACTCACAACCGCTGAGGATTGGCTATCTCGACATTCTGTGAACGTGAGGAGGCAACCATGGGAGTTGAAATCGCCATCAGTAGCACTCGGGAGGAAACCCGCGTGGCTGTTTTAGATAATCGAGTCGTCACCGAACTCTTTGTGGACAGACCGGGGAAAAAGGATTTTGTCGGAGACATCTACAAAGGAAAAGTCATTAAAGTTCTCCCGGGCATGCAAGCCGCCTTTGTGGACATTGGATTAGATCGAGCCGCCTTCATTCACGTCTCTGACCTCTCGGTTGACACCGAACCGGGGGATACCCTTGTGGATAGCGAAGAAGGTGACCCAAGTTCTGACATACCCCGTCCCAGACGGCAAGCCGCCCGTCCCATTGAAAGTCTGTTGAAGGACGGGCAAGAACTTCTTGTGCAAATTTCCAAAGGACCCATTGGAACCAAGGGGCCTCGGATTACCACCTATGTGTCACTTCCCGGTCGGTTTTTGGTTCTGATGCCCAATGTGGATCATATTGGCGTGTCCCGACGAATTACACACGAGGAAGAACGCCACCGCTTGAAAGATTTGATGCGCCGCATCAGAAAACCCGGCTATGGGTATATCGTTCGAACCGTGTGCGAAGGCGTGTCAGAAGAAGATTTGTTGTTGGACACCAAATTCCTGACAGTCTTGTGGGAAGACACGCTGAAAGCTGCAAAAAAACAACCTGCGCCGGCGCTACTTCATACCGATTTATCTCTTCCCCTTCGTGTGGTTCGTGACCTCTTTACAAAAAAAGTCGACCGATTATTGATTGATACAAAATCCGGCTTCGAGGAGATCAAAGATTTTGTCCGGAAGTATCTTCCGGAGCAGGCATCCCGCGTCCATTTTTATGAGAAGAAGCAGGAAAGTCTGTTTGATCATCTGGGCATTGAACTGGAAATTACCCGTGCGATGAGCCGAAAAGTCTGGCTCAAATCCGGAGGTCATATCGTGATCGATCACACCGAAGCCATGACGGTGGTTGATGTGAATACCGGACGGTTTGTCGGGAAACGCGATCAAGAAGAAACGATTCTCAAAACCAATCTGGAGGCGGCAAAAGAAATTGCCTACCAAGTAAAATTACGCGGCATCGGGGGAATCATTGTCATTGATTTCATCGATATGGAACGAGAACGGAATCGCGAGAAAGTGTATCAGGCCACAGTGGAGGCCATGGCGAACGATAAGGCGCAAACACGTATCTCTCGCATTTCCGATCTAGGGCTCATTGAAATTTCACGGGAACGTGTGAGGGAGGATCTCCTCAGGACATTGTCAGAAATTTGCAATGATTGCGAAGGCCGAGGGTATACCAAATCCACGATGACGATGGCCTATGAAATTTTCCGGGAAATCCGGCAAATTGGCAATAGTCGAGGGCAAACTCAACGCATTGTGGTGGGGGCTCACCCCAAGGTCATTGAACTACTTTTTGATACCGAACATGCGAACATCGAACAATTAGAGCAAGAATTTCAATACCAAGTACTCTTCAAAGCCGACCCCCTTTTGCACCTTGAACAATATGACATTGTCGCCGTGGGAAAAGTCACACAGCGGTCCGAGTCCAGAACAGCTTCTTAGGAAACTACAGTGAAAAGGTAGAAGGTAGAAGTGAAAAGCGAGGAGTACAGAGTGAGAAAAAGAAGAAGAGGCTTGTCCCTTCTTTCCTCTGACTTGTCATTCCTTACTTTACACTTCTCACTTTTCACTCATTTTCGTCAGATTTTTAGGGCCATCGCATGAGCAGGTCCCCGGATTTACAAGGATGGCTAGAACTGCAAGCGGTCAAAGGACTTGGCCCCATCACCTACACACGACTTATCAACCAGTTTGGTTCGCCTGAAGCAATCCGAAGAGCCGATCTCCCTGCCCTTGTTGCCACAGGAGACCTTACTCCCGCCCTCGCGCAATCGCTTCAACAGCCTCTTTCCGATACCACGCACACACAGATCCAACGCGAAATGGAAGCCGTTGAGGCTGGCCGGTTTTCCATTGTGACATTGACAGATTCTCACTATCCCGCTCGCTTAAAAACAATTGCCGATCCTCCCCCCCTCCTATATGTTACCGGTCAATTACTAGAGCGTGACCACCATGCCCTCGCCATTGTTGGAGCGCGGAAAGGATCCCATACCGGACGGGCATTTACCAGGCAACTCAGCGGAGATTTAGCCGCACTGGGCTTCACAATCGTGAGTGGTCTGGCTCGGGGCATTGATGCTGACGCCCATGAAGGTGCGCTGGCTTCAGCGGGAAGAACATTCGCTATTCTCGGGTGCGGAATTGATCAAACGTATCCCCCTGAACACCGCAAACTTCGAGAGCGGATTGAGCAGAACGGTGCAGTCCTCTCCGAATTTCCCATGGGCGCTTCCCCGCAATCGTTTCACTTTCCTCAACGCAACCGGATCATTAGTGGACTGTCACTCGGGGTGATTGTCACCGAGGCCACCTCAAAAAGCGGATCTCTCATTACTGCCAAGATGGCTTTGGAGCAGAATCGTGAGGTCTTTGCTGTACCGGGAAATGTCACGCACCCTCTCAGTCAGGGTCCCCATCGCCTCATTCAACAGGGCGCGAAACTGGTAGAGAAAACCTGGGATATTGTGGAAGAAATTCTTCCTATGTTAGAACCATCCTTCTGTGATCAACTCCAAACACAACAACATGTGGAGGCCAGTCAATCTTCGTCCATCGAATTGGGGCCGGAGGAACAAGATGTGTTCGACCGTATTCCTCTAGAACCCGTCTCACTTGACGAATTAATATCTCAAGGTTCATATTCTTCCTCCGAGATGATGAGTATTCTCTTGTCATTGGAGATAAAAGGACTTATAAAACGCATACCGGGGCTTCAGTACGTCCGGACAATATCCACCAGCCAATTTTCCTGACAAAAATATTTCATCAAAAGCTGTCAAGGCATTTCCTCCCTACATTACGACTATGGCTACATCACTCATCATCATCGAATCGCCCACCAAAGGCAAAACCCGATTTCCCTTACATCAAAGATGCCAAAGGAGTCTTCCCCGGTAGGGGTTGCTCATGAGTAAATCGCTGATCATTGCCGAGAAGCCATCTGTTGCAGCCGACATCGCACGTTCGCTTGGCGGACTGAAACGCGAGAAGGATTATTTTGAAGATGACAACTATGTTGTGACTTCGGCAGTTGGACACCTACTTGAAATCAAGGCGCCTGACGGCGTAGAGGTCAAACGTGGCAAGTGGTCTTTCGCCAATCTGCCGGTCATTCCCGATCACTTCGACCTGAATCCGATCGCACGAACCGAGGATCGGCTCAAGTTGCTCGGCAGGCTGATTCGCCGCAAAGATATCGACCGAATTATCAACGCCTGTGACGCCGGGCGAGAAGGTGAACTGATCTTCCGGCTGATTGTCCAGCACACGAAAGCCAAGCAACCGATAAGCCGGCTTTGGCTGCAGTCCATGACACCCAAAGCCATTCGCGAAGCATTTGAGAAGCTGCGCGATGATGAACAAATGAAGCCGCTTGCCGATGCCGCCCGCTGCCGATCGGAAGCAGACTGGCTGGTTGGCATTAACGGCACCCGGGCCATGACGGCGTTCAACTCCCAAGACGGGGGTTTTTACCTCACCACCGTTGGCCGGGTTCAAACACCCACCCTGACTATCGTCGTGGAGCGCGAAGAACAGATCAAGCAATTCGTCTCGCGGTCGTACTTTGAAGTGCATGCCCGGTTTGATGTCGAGGCCGGACAGTATCCCGGTCGCTGGTTTGATACGGATTTCAAAAAGAATGACGAAGATGCAGAACGGCGCGCAGAGAGACTGTGGGAACGCAATCAGGCTGAAGCGATCATGCAGGCCTGCCAGGGTCAGCAGACGGTGGTCACTGAAGAAACCAAGCCGACGACGCAAAGCGCACCGATGCTGTTTGACCTGACCAGTCTGCAACGTGAAGGCAACACCCGGTTTGGCTTTTCGGCCAAAACAACATTGTCACTGGCGCAAGCGCTCTATGAACGCCATAAGGTGTTGACGTATCCAAGAACCGATTCACGTGCGCTGCCGGAAGACTATCTCTCGACCGTGCGAGAAACGCTGGGCATTCTGCGTGATGAATCCAGTGAGCGTTTGGCAACCATAACCGGCGGCAGCGGCGGCAACCCGATAGGGCCGCATGCGGCAAACATTCTGAGCCATGACTGGGTCAAACCGAATAAGCGCATTTTCAATGACACGAAAATCTCTGATCACTTCTCCATTATTCCTACATTGCAGGCACCCAAGAATCTCAACGAAGCCGAAGCCAAGATCTACGACCTGGTCGTGCGTCGATTCATGGCAGTGTTTTTTCCACCTGCGGAGTTTCGAAACACCACCCGTATTTCCCGGATTGGTCAGCACCACTTCAAGACCGAAGGCAAGGTGATGGTCAAGCCGGGTTGGTTGGCCATTTACGGCCGTGAAGCCATTGCCGGTGAGGGCACGCTCGTCGCGGTTGGTGAGAATGAAAAAGCCATGGTCGGCGATATTGAGGTTCGCGACCTGGCGACCAGACCACCGGCCAGATATACCGAAGCCACATTGCTTTCTGCGATGGAAGGCGCCGGTAAGCTGATTGATGATGAGGACTTGCGCGAAGCCATGTCTGGCAAAGGTCTGGGCACACCGGCAACCCGCGCAGCGACCATCGAAGGCTTGATTAGCGAGAACTATCTTTTGCGCAAAGACAAGTCACTGATGCCCACCACCAAGGCCTTTCAACTGTTGACCTTGTTGCGCGGGCTGGGGGTGACGGAACTCACGATGCCGGAACTGACCGGCGAATGGGAAAGCAAACTTTCGCAGATAGAACGTGGTCAGTTGGACCGCGAAACGTTCATGCAAGAAATCGGTATGATCGTCGAACAAATTGTTTCGAGGGCCAAAAACTACGGCGCAACAACCGTTCCAGGCGATTACTCGACATTGCAATCACCTTGCCCCAAATGCGGCAGCCTGATCAAAGAAAACTACAAACGGTTTGCCTGCACACAATGCGATTTTTCAATTACGAAAATTCCTGGCAGTCGTCAATTGGAAGTATCCGAAGCAGAAACCCTGATTGCCGAACGCATGATCGGTCCGTTGCAGGGATTTCGCAGTCGCCTTGGCCGACCGTTTGCGGCAATCCTCAAACTGACCGATGAACACAAGCTTGAATTTGACTTCGGTCAACATGATGACGATGAAAACGGTGAACCAGTCGATTTTTCCGGCCAGGAATCACTGGGCAGTTGCCCGAAGTGTCAGACATCGGTGTATGAACATGGAATGAACTATATCTGTGAAAAGGCGGTCGGCCCGAACAAGACTTGCGACTTTCGTACGGGCAAAGTCATACTGCAACAGGACATCGAACCCACTCAGATCAGAAAATTGCTGAGCGAAGGCAGAACCGAATTGCTAACCGGATTTATTTCATCACGAACCCGTCGCAAGTTCAAGGCTTACCTGAAACGCGGGGATGACGGAAAAGTCGGCTTCGAATTTGAAGTCCGTAAGCCCAAGGCCGGCGGCGACCAGGCCGCAAACGACAAAAAGGTTCCTACTAAGAATGCTGCGGACAAGAAGTCGACGGAAAAAAAATCGGCTGCGAAGAAACCAGCTCGTATGGTCAAAAAACTTTAAGGGCTCGATTAACGTCTGGCTCCCCCGTTTCTTAAGAAACTGCAAGGGATTTTCGAATTCTATAGAATCTATTATTTCAATCTATTGTGAAATCTTCTATCACAAATCTATCACACCGCAACAGAACCCTCCTCATTTCCCTATATTCCAAACTGGTATTTGGCGTAGTCCTGATTTCGAATTATTCTTCTTAAGAACGAACGGTTCCTTCCATCAATTCACCCCCATTGAAAAACTTGTGTGTTTGAGATATCGCAAGTGCAGGTGAGTTTTTTGACCATACGGCAAAAAAAATGATTTTGTTTATCTGATCAAGGCTATTATCAGATATGAAATGAGAAGCAAGGGGGCAGGGAGACAGCATGCACAGAAAATGCTGGCGTGCGTGCTAAGAGTAGGATATGCTACTAGGTAGGAATAACATATCCAACCAATGGAGGGCCATAAGATGGCAATGGTGAAAAAAAGTATCTCGGTGACAGACCGACAAGACAACTGGATCAAGGCGCAAATCGCCTCAGGGCATTTTGGAAATGAAAGTGAAGTGGTCCGCGAACTCATCCGCGAGCGACAAATTCGGGAAGAAGAAACCTCCGCCGAAATCGAATCCATCCGCGCCGCCCTTATCAAAGGGGAGCAAAGCGGGTTTAGCGAGAGAACTGCCAAGGAAATTTTAGCCAGATCCAAAGCAGAATTACGCCGTAATGGGGAACTATAGACTTCGTGAAGAGGCAGAAAACGACCTCATACGCATTCATCAACGTGGTGTGCGTGACCATGGCGAAGCTCAAGCCGACACATATTATGAGGCGTTTTTTGATCGGTTTGAACAACTGGCCGAACAACCCCATCTGTATCAGGCCGTAGAGCACATTCAGGCGGGTTATCGCCGCAGTGTGTGCGGCAAGCATTCAATTTATTACCGCATTGATAGGAAAGGGGTGGAGATCATTCTCGGTCGAGAAGACCCCATGAACATGTAACACTTCGTTTAGGAGAACGGTTACATTTTTTGCCCTGAAAAGGAAGCAAAAAGGGTGGTTTTGAGGGGGGATGCCCACGAAAATGTAACACTATGGCCCATTCTGTTACATCGATATGGGTACACCCTATTTGAAAGTAAAGAAAGGAACAAAATCATGAATCTATTTTTTTCCTCAACACCAAAAGTAATTGTTGCAACGAATACCTTCATCAATGTTCCTGTTGTTCTAAAGTATGAGGATACGCCACTTATTGAGATTATTAATGAGCAGGGTCTAGGGTTCACAACACAAATATCAATTTTTCATTCGGATGGAACATATCTAGCGAAGGTTAAGGGCAATCGAGTTTTTCCTACAGAGGAAGGGAAAAAAGCAAACATCACCATAAGAGATATAGAAGGCAAATACATCTGTAGTCTTGATAATAAAGTGCTGTTCGAATTAACGCACGGTGTTGGTGATGCATTTAAGGCAGACGCAGAATTATATGCGCCAGATGGATACTTTATAAAATGTTCTGATGCGCCGAAACCAGAGCTTTTAGATGTATCTGGAAACGCAATTCAGGCTGGTGGAGTAACAATGATGGGTAATATTTTTCAAAATGTGTCTATTGGCATTTGGCTACGAAAGGACGGTTCCTGCGCAATGGGTTGTAGTTAGACAACTGGAAATTCGGCAGTTTGAAAACTTCGCCATTTTCCAAAGTGCCGAGTTGAATTATTACAATTCTACAGGTGGGGAAAAATCAAAATTGTAACCGACTACGGCATTCTGTTACATCAGGGGCTATTTCATCCAATTGGGCTTGGGGATTTTGTAGCGTCTATTGCTGCGAAGACGCAGGCGAAACTTCAGGCTTGTGAACTTGAATTTGGGGTCATTGCTAGACTTAATATATTCGTTTTTCTTATGTGTGGCGTAGGTAACTCAGCATGGGGAGCGGATCAAAACGGTCGGTATCTACATGATGTGGTAGGAAATGAGCCTTTACCTTCACCTCGGATTTCGTCCCTCTTCGGAACACAACCTTGATAGGGATGGGGAAGTTTAAAATGGCCTTAGTTGAAAGTTAAAACAGTATAGTAAGATTTTTTTCTTCAACCTAAAAGCAGCAAGTTGGATCACGAAAGTCTGCACAACCCCTTGACGCACCTAGAAAATGTGAAAATCGACTCATCACTCAAAAGGTGACCACACAATTTTTAAATTCCCTATGCGCATCAACTGCTTGCACAGCTTTTTCGCGCTCAACTGCCGCTTTTAGGATAAACCGATAGAAAGCACCAATGAAGAGTGCAGTATTAAGCAATAACCCCATTTACTCGAAAAAATATCCGAAGTGGTTGGAACAGAGTCATATCCCTTGAAAACCATTCCGTTAGGAACAGTATGCAGCCAGTTTACTGTTGCTGATACAGGTATAATCGTCCTGAGTGGCCAGTTTTTAAGGCTATTTTTTCTCTTTCTGGATATACTCGATCTGACGTTTGGATGATTGGGGGAGTTCTAGCAGCTTTTGAAGATAGTCATAGAGGGTCGCTATTTCCTTATCATGCTTTGCAACCTTCCGCGCCAAATCTTTGTGGGTAGCAAGGACTTCGCGCATACGGACAAAGGTCCGCATAATTGCGATGTTCACTTGAATAGCCTGTTGACTTTTCAGGACAGTAGAGAGCATAGCAACACCGGATTCGGTAAATGCTCTTGGACAATATTTTCGATGTTGGCCCCGGCCACTCTTTAAGGTCACAATTTGTGATCTTAAAGATTCATGTTCTTCTGGAGTTAATTGAAACATAAAATCATCAGGAAACCGTTCAGTATTACGGGTGACAGCTTGGTTTAACGCTCTGGTTTCAACCCCATATAGGGCAGATAAATCACTATCGAGCATGACCTTTTCACCACGGATCATGGAAATGGATTGTACGATACGTTCAACAGGAAAAACTGTATTTTGAGTTTTCTTTGTCATGGGCCGAGAGTGCCTATGACTATTGGAATTGTCAAGATAACAGCAATGGAAAATAAGCGGTGAGGAAATTGGATATCACAGATTGTGATATCAAAGAATGAAGTCTTTGAATGGGTTAGAAAAAGAACATCTTATTTCCCATAAGTAACCTTACCCAGATGGTCTGGCATGATCAGGAAGCAAAGAGAGAAAAAGAAACGGTGAGGAACCTGAGAGAAAAGAGCTTGAGCTTTCGCTCAAATCATTACGACCCGATAGCAGACTTTACACCCTTCTGACGTTCAAAGACTTTGATCGGTTCACCCTTGCCTTGAATGACCTCTTCAGTGATCAAGACTTCCTTGACATCGGGCTGAGAAGGGATATCGTACATCACATCAAGCATGATCGATTCTAGAATGGCTCGAAGCCCACGGGCACCCGTCTTTTGCTTATAGGCTTTTTCTGCAATGCCGACCAGGGCCCCTTCTGTAAACTTCAGCTTCACGTCATCAAACGCCAGGAGCTTTTGATATTGTTTCATGAGGGCATTTTTAGGTTCCGTCAAAATACGAACTAACGCCGATTCATCTAACTCATCCAGAGTGGCCAGAACGGGCAACCGTCCGATAAATTCAGGGATGAGTCCATATTGCAACAGATCTTCCGGTTCGACCTTCGAAAACAGGTCCCCGATTCGCTGTGTACCCCGCGCTTGCACATTGGCCCCGAACCCCATGCGTTTCTGATTCAACCGCCGTTCAATAATCGCCTCCATCCCGACAAATGCTCCACCACAGATAAACAACACATTCGCCGTATTCACTTGAATGAACTCTTGATGGGGGTGCTTACGCCCTCCTTGGGGCGGCACATTCGCCACCGTCCCTTCAATGAGTTTTAAGAGTGCCTGCTGGACACCTTCCCCGGAAACATCCCGGGTAATTGACGGCCCATCTGCCTTACGAGTGATCTTATCGATTTCATCGATGTATACAATTCCCTGTTCTGCACGCTCCACGTCATAGTCTGCCGCCTGCAGAAGCTTCAAGATAATATTCTCGACGTCTTCTCCAACATAGCCTGCCTCGGTTAGCGTCGTCGCATCGGCAATCGTAAAGGGCACATCAAGATATTTCGCCAACGTTTGCGCAAATAGGGTCTTCCCGGTTCCGGTCGGACCGGCAAGTAGGATATTGCCTTTTTGAAGCTCTACATCATCACCGGCTCCATTTGTCGCGATCCGCTTATAGTGGTTATACACGGCCACAGAAAGCACGCGTTTTGCGTGATCTTGACCAATAATATAGTGGTTCAAATGCTGGTGGATATCGAAGGGCTTGCAGAGCTTCGCGGAAATTTCCTGACGGGATTCCTGCAAGTCTTCGGAAATAATTTCATTACAGAGCCCGACACATTCATCGCAAATATAGACGGTTGGGCCGGCAATGAGTTTTCGAACCTGATCCCGGTTCTTTCCACAGAAGGAGCAACGAATATTGGCATCGGATTTCGCTTGTCGTGCCATAAGAAATACTCCTTACGAAAGCTTAGTCTTTGGCTTTACCTTTGGTCCCGGACTTCGCCTCGTCGATGTGACCTTTTTGCTGACTGCGGACAATGACTTCATCAATTAAGCCGTATTCTTTGGCTTCTTCACCAGACATAAAATAATCACGTTCGGTATCGCGTGCAATTTTATCAAACGACTGCCCGGTGTGATGAGCCATAATGTGATTCAAGCGCTCACGAATCTTCAAAATTTCCCTGGCATGAATATCAATCTCTGTAGCCTGGCCTTGAAAGCCGCCCATGGGCTGATGAATCATGATCCGGGCATTAGGAAGCGAAAACCGCTTACCGGTGGTCCCTGCGGTTAAGATCAACGCGCCCATGCTGGCGGCTTGTCCTAAACAAATCGTATTGATGGGTGATTTGACATATTGCATCGTGTCATAAATCCCTAATCCTGCTGTCACACTTCCACCTGGAGAGTTGACGTAGAGGTGAATGTCTTTCTCCGGATCGTCGGCTTCCAGAAACAAAAGTTGGGCAATGACAACATTCGCAAAAATATCGTCCATCGGAGCCCCGATAAAAATGATCCGGTCTTTTAAGAGCCGGGAATAAATATCATACGA
>Ga0114950_10000300_pt1 | contig 32506 bp, 30 predicted proteins | sample N075metaG_FD_83503 | JGI IMG/M metagenome (GOLD analysis project Ga0114950, IMG submission 83503) | Deep subsurface microbial communities from Kermadec Trench to uncover new lineages of life (NeLLi) - N075 metaG | ecosystem: Environmental > Aquatic > Marine > Ocean trench > Sediment | place...
CGCAGTCCGAAGTGCCCGGTGCCATCGAACGGATCGTCGACACCTACCTCGAAATTCGTGACGGCAAAGACGAGTGCTTCCTGAACACCTATCGACGCTGCGGCATGGAGGTGTTCCGCACAGCCGTCTACGGCCCCGCAGGCCCCGCCAGGCGTGTCACCGCCACCAGGCAGGTCGCATGAGGCCGGCATGAGCACACTGATAAAAGACAACAAGCTGACCGAAGACCCGTTCACCCGTATCGGTGTGGACGACGCAATCCCGGCGCAGGGCGCCGTACTGGTGCCGCTGGCGACGTGGCAGGATCACCGGGAGAAGCTGCTACGCCGCGGTGAACCCGTCGGCGTCTGGCTGAAAAGCGACGAGCATCCCGAGATCATCGCCGGCGATGTGAACCATCTGCAACTGATCGCCCTCGAGTTTCCGACTTTCCGCGACGGGCGCGGCTACTCTTACGCGCGCCTCGTGCGTGAGCGTTACGGTTTCGAAGGCGAATTGCGCGCGGTCGGCGACGTGCTGCTCGAGCAGCTGCATTACATGGGGCGCGTCGGTTTCAACGCGTTCGAAGTCGACAGCGAAGATGCGCTGGCTGAACTCGAGATTGCCGCCCGGGACTTCAGCGTATGGTATCAGCCGTCAGCCGACGGCCGCGCGAGCTCCGCCCAACTGCGTACGGAACTCAAGCGGCACGGCTAAAATAACCGTGGCCCGCCCGCGCCATCAGCGATTCGAATTCCTCACCACTCATGTGGACCAGCTCGGCATGGTCGCCCGCCTCGAAATAGACATCTTCGCAATCGAATAATCGTTCATCGACGAGTACCGGCATGCCGAATGCCTGCGCGGCAGCAGGGATGGCACCCCGTTCACAATCGTCGAACAGGCCGATCAGTTCCTCCTCGGACGCCAGGTAAAAATCACGGTCGAGCAAGTCATCCAGCACCGCAAGTTCGACATATCGACTGGCCGGGATAACGACGGTCATGCAACCCTGATTGTCTTCTACGACAACCGACTTGGCGAGACTGGATGTCGAAATATGTGCCGCCCTGGCGGTATCGATACTGCATGAAGTATGCGAATGAGGTACCAGATCGTATTGCATGCCGATGGTGTCGAGATAGTCCCGGAGTGTGATTGACATAGCCATGGCATTACCTCCTTTCAGGCTCGAGTGTACTCCTCACCGTGGGGTTTTATCCAGATCAGGAGCAATGGCAACAGAGTCAGGTTCGCTACCATCGCGAACAACATCGCAAAGCCCGTGAGTACGCCGAAATAGATCGTCGGACGGAAATTCGACAACACGAGTATCGAGAACCCGGCCGTGATGATGATCGATGTGTAGTACATCGCGCGCCCAATGCTGGCATGCGACCGCTGCATCGCGCCAATATAATTCCGGTCATTCTCAAACTCGATGCGGAAGCGATGCAGGTAATGAATCGTGTTATCGACGCCGATACCAACGACGATCGCCGCAATCGTAATGGTCATGATATCCAGAGGGATCGACGCCAGCCCCATCAAGCCAAGCACCGCGAAGGCCGCCAGGACATTCGGGACCAGCGCGATCAGAGCCAGCACGAACGAGCGATACAAGCCGATGAACATCACCAGGATCACCAGCAACACGGAGCCGAGCGTCATGATCTGCGACTGATACAGACTCTGCAACACGTTGTTATAGAGGACCAGCATGCCGGTCAGATGCACACGTTCGGGCGCGAAGCCCATCCCGGTGACGAGATGCTCGCGGATCGTCTGCAGCAATTCCTGGCGGCGCAGATTCGGATCCGATTCGAAGACCCGAATCGAGAAACGCATCTGGTTGCCGTCGGCGGACATATACGGGTCGAAGAGTTCCGCCTTGATATCTGCCGGTAGCCGCTTGTAGAGAATTGACAACCAGAACGTACTGACTTCCGCATCATCGTTGATGGTCTGCAAGGTCTCGATCGTGGTTGCCATTGACAGGACTTTGCCGGTCTCGGGCAGGCTGTCGAGGTAATCGTGCACCCGGCGGACCGTCTTCAGCTGAAATGCGTTGTACCAGTAGCTCGTCGAGCCGAGATCGCCCTCGTCCGCAGCGAACTCATCGGCAAATTCGTCGTCCCCGAATTCATCATCCCCGAATTCATCATCCCCGAATTCGTCAGTGTCCGGAAACGGGGTGTCTTCCGGCTCCCCGGCAGCGGCGAAGAATGCCGGGTCGGCATCGATAATGATGTCGAGCGGCGTTGTGCCGCCGAGTTCCTGGTCTATCTTGACCATGCCACGATAGATCTCGGTCGTTTCGCGGAAGTTGTCGATAAACCGATTTTCGACATTCAGTGCGGCCATGCCGACCGCACTGGCAGCGGCCACCGCCAGGTAAACGAACATCACCGATCGGGGCCAGCGCACCACGCAGCTGGCCAGTGCCCCCGTGATCGCGCCCGTCGCGACGCGCCGGGCCTGCGGACGACCGGGTGACAGCAGCATCAGCCCGGCCGGAAAGATCGTGAAGGCCATGATCAGAACGACCGCCATCCCGATGACCATCATCCAGCCGAAATCGATAACCGGACGGATGTCGCTGACGATCAGCGAGGCGAACGCAATCATCGTGGTCACCGCCGTCAGCAGGCACGGCAGAAACTTGTCGCGTACCGTGCTGAGCACGAGCCAGCCTTGATCCGCCTCAGGGTTCTGCGTATGCAGCTCACGATACCGGACGATCAGGTGGACGGTGATCGACAGGCCGAAAATCAGCAGCAGGGCGACGAAGTTGGCCGAAACCACGGTCACCGGCCAGGCCACCAGGCCAAGGTAACCGACCATGACGACGATCGACATGAAACAGGACAACATTGACAGGATGACCCAGCGCAGACGCACGAATATCGTCAACATCAATCCCACCAGGAAAATCAGCATGCCGGCGCCGAACACGCGCACATCGCGTTTGATGAACTCGAGCATATCCGCGACGATCATCGGCAGACCCCCCAGCAGTAACTCGGCGCCGTGTTCACGGTACCGATCAAGGATCTCGCGCACCCGCACGATCTCGGCCTGTTGCCGCGCGCTCACCCGGGAGCGCAGCTCCATGATCTTGAGGTTGAGCTGCGCCGTCCGCGCAGCGTCGGCCGATGACAACTCGCCGGTGAGTCCCTGCTCGCGCAGCACATCGCGCTGTCGCAACAACGCCTGGTATTCCACATCCGGTCGAAACCGCGCCAGCAACGCCGTCGTCTGGCCATCCAGGCTCATCAGCCGCTGCTTGTAAAGCGGGCTCTCGGTCAGTTCGATACGCGCCAATGCCCGGTCGGTGCGCGGACTCAGCAGGTTCGGGACCTCTACCTGCAGCTCTTTCAGCGACATCCGGGGACTGTCGATCAGCGGCACGTCGAGAATCGACGTGACCGAAGCGATGCCGTCGAGCGCCGCCAACTCATCGCGCAGGCTCTGAATATTTGCCAGTGAGGCCGACGAGAACAGGTCGCCGTCGACCGTGTAGGTCACGATCAGGTAGTCGTCCGAGCCATAGCGCGCGGTGATGCCACGGTAATAACGCAGATCGCGATCGTTCTCGAGCAACAGCGAATCCGCCGATGCCTCTAGCCGAAAATCGTCGGCGAACGCGGCAAAAAACCCGACAATCAGGAAAATACCGACTAATGCGAATCGAGCCCGGTGCAAAAACACGCGCTCGTAAAGAATAACCAGAGTATGCATGGCGGATGATTACGCCACAGACCGGCAGCCGACGCAAAGAGTAATAAATACGCCCCGTTTCCCAGTCCGTGACGTATTGCCCATCAGCCGGGGCTGCCGGGCGCTAGGATCGGGTGGTCGGAGATGGATCTCCACCCGGGAGCATTCGTGCATCGCATGCGCTCAAAATTCGTAATGCTCACGGTCGCCCTCATCATCATGATGCAAGGCGCGACACTGGTAACGATATTCGTAACCGCAAACCACAGTGTCGCGGAGCAGGCGCGCGTGCATCTTGACGCGGCCGCACTGCGCTCGATGCCTGCCGCGCCGGATGGCAGCGACGCACTGCCTCTGCACGCTGTTCTGCCGCAGCCGATGGCCGCTACGATGGCACCGTATCAGACGCAGCAGAGGGTCACGCTCGTGGTCGGCCTGCTGACGCTCGTTATCGGCCTCATCGGTGTCACGGCACTGTCCGGCACCCTCACGCGCTCGATCGAACAATTCGCAGCAGCCGCGCGACGGATCGGCGCCGGCGACTACACGCAGCGACTGGCGGCTGGCACGAGTGAGGAATTAGCCGCACTCGCATCCGCCATGAATATGATGCAAACCGACATCGCCGAACGCGAAGCGCAAGTGACCTACCAGGCGCAGTTCGACCGCCTGACCGGACTGCCGAACCGCTTCCTGGCCGTCCAGCGCCTGCAGGAATCGATCGACAAACTCGATGGCACCGGAGTGCCAATCAGCATCATGCTGGTCGACCTGAACAGCTTCGGCGAGATCGTGGCGTCATTCGGCCACGACATCGGCGATGCCCTGCTGGCTCAGGCCGCGGAGCGCCTGCGCGCCACGGTCGATACCCGCCATACGCTGGCACGACTCGAGAGCGACGAGTTTCTTATTGTCATGGAAGGCATCGAGCCGACCGTTGCCTGGGAGACCGCAGCCGACATCCTGCGCCTGCTCGGCGCCGGCCTGTCGGTACGTGGCATCAACATCACGATGGACGCAAGTATTGGTATCTGCGGATTTCCGGAGGACGGCAGGGAACCGGACGAACTGCTGCTGCACGCGGCGGTCGCCAAGAATGATGCCCGCGAGATGCCGGAGAATATCAACCGCTACCAGACCAGCCAGGAAGACCGCTACGTGCGCCAGCTCGCGATCCTCGGCGATCTGCGCCGCGCGGTTCGCGAGGATGAGCTCAAGCTGTACATGCAGCCCAAGATCAGACTGAGTGACGGCAGCGTGTGTGGCGCCGAGGCCCTGGCCCGCTGGGATCACCCGACGCTGGGCTTCCTGCCGCCGCAAGATTTCATCCACATCGCGGAACGTACCGGCAATATTCCACTGATCACGCGGTGGGCCCTGACGACGGCCGTGCGCGAATGCCGCCGGTGGATCGAGGAAGGCCTCAACCTCCCGGTTTCAGTGAACCTGACGGGCGTCGACCTGCTTGACCCGAATCTGCCGTGTTTCATTCTCGAAACGCTGCGCGATCACGACCTCGACCCCAGCTACCTGACCCTCGAACTCACCGAGCAGTCGCTCGTCTACGATATGGCCCACGCGGCGATCGTGCTGCAGTGCCTGCGCGACCTCGGCACACGCATTGCCATCGATGATTTCGGCACGGGTTACTCGTCGCTCGAGCGAATCAAGAACCTCCCGGTCGATGAGTTGAAGATCGACCGATCCTTCGTCAAGGAATTGCCGGATAACCGGAAAGACGTCGCGATCGTCCGCGCGACGATCGACCTCGCGCATAACCTTGGCATGGAGGTGATCGCAGAGGGCGTCGAGTCGCGGCCGGCCATGCAGTGGCTGGCCAGCCAGGGCTGCGAAAAGGCGCAGGGGTTTTTCATCAGCCGACCGATGCCGGCCGAGACGTTCAGCCAGTGGGTCAACCACTTCAGTGGCGACGTGACAGCCTATGTCGGCGTCATGGACGCGATCCACAGCTAATCATCCTGGCGCCCATCGTCGTGGGGCCGGTACACCGGCACCATCAGTTGTTGAGCATCTCCAGCATGATCTCGGGATAACGCTCGCCGTGGACCAGGCTCTCGGGCAACGCGCGATCGATCTGTTCCAGCACCGTCGCGCTCAGCTCCACGGCCGCGGCGCCCGCGTTGTCCTCGAGGTAGCGGCGCTTCTTGGTGCCCGGAATCGGCAACACGCATTCCCACTGCGCGAGCACCCACGCCAGGGCGAGCTGCGCGGGCGTGACGCCGAGCGATTCTGCAAATTCACGCACCTGTTGCGCCGCCGCCACGTTGTCGGCAAACGCCTCGTCGGCGAACCGCGGAAAGATACGGCGCGTGTCGGTCTCGGGCAGATCGTCGGGGCTCTGCAGCGCGCCGGTCAGGAAACCGCGGCCGAGCGGACTGTACGCGACGAACGCGATACCCAGCTCGCGGCACGTGGCGAGCTCGGTCCGACGGGTCCACAGCGACAACTCGCTCTGTAGCGCCGCGATCGGATGCGTCGCGTGGGCGCGGCGCAGCGTCTCGCCGCTGGCCTCGGACACGCCGATGTGCCGAATCTTGCCCGCCGCGACGAGGTCGGCCATGGCGCCGATGGATTCTTCGATCGGCACGGTCTTGTCGATCCGATGCAGGTAAAAAAGATCGATGTGATCCGTGCCGAGACGCCCAAGACTCGCGTCGCAGGACGCCTTGATCACCGCTGGCCGCGTATCGACCCTGATGCGCCCCTCCGGCGTACGTTCCATGCCGCACTTCGTCGCGAGGAAGACTTCGTCGCGACGACCTTTAATGCATTCGCCGACGAACCGCTCGTTGTCACCATCCTGGTAGACGGCCGCGGTATCGAGATGGGTGACGCCGATATCGAGCGCATGCCGTACGGTCGCCGCGGCCTCGACGTCATCGCGCTCGCCGTACCAGCCGACCAGGCCCATGCAACCGAGACCGATCGCGGACACCGCCTCACCGGCGGCCCCTAACTGACGTTGTTTCATGAGCGTGTCCGAGCTTGCCAAGGCCCGGCAGAATAGCCCGAAAACGCCGACGCGTCACGCCGATGGGCGGTGAGCGATGAACGATCAGCGCGGCACCGAATCGATGGTCGGCCGATGAGTGGCGCGCGTCGCACCCAGCCTGGTGGCGCCTGACAGCCGGCATTAAGGTTCAAGAATGTTCCGGGCGCGGAACCTGGCGACTGCGCACGGCTCACCGGATGCGCTAAGCTGCGTGCAATTCGCAGAGGAATACCGGATGACGAGGAGCGACAAACTCTTCCTGCTGATCGGCGCGTTATCCCTGATGACGGCCGCGACGCTGAGCGCCTATGGCTTCCATGGCCTGACGGACAAGGCTGCACAGGAATCCTGGGGCTGGGCCGTGCAGATGCAGGTTTATCATTCGCTCGGCCTGATATTGATCACGCTGATCAACCTCAGCGTCGGGCCATCGACACTGCGTCACTGGAGCCGCTGGATTTTCGTCTTCGGCATGCTCGTATTCTGCGGCAGCATCTACGCCGAGCAACTCGGCGCACCGGCGGCGATCGGCGAAATCACACCGATTGGCGGCATCGCGTTCATGCTCGGCTGGGCGCTCGTGGCGCTGTCGATCTGGCTGACGCCGGCGCGAGACTGACGCCGCCGGTCGGGGATTATTTCCCGCAGGGATTCTGCCCCTTACGGATTCTGCCCCTTAGGGATTCTGCAGGGGCTCCTCGCTCTGCGGCGCGACTGATCCGCCGCGCCCGTCGCTGAACCGGACCGGCACGGACGCGGTGCGCAAGCCCTGGTTACGCACGACGACAAAATGCAGATGCGGCCCGGTGCTGAAACCGGTGTTGCCGGACGCGGCGATGTGCTCGCCCCGTCGTACGCGCTGCCCCGGCCGCACGCGAATCGAATCCCACGACAAGTGTGCATAAATGGCAAAGCTGCTGTCGTCGTGCATGATCTTGACTATGTTCGCCTGCCCGCCGTACTTGCCCCAGTCGGCCCCACCGCGAAAATTGCTGTGCGCAACTTCGACGACGATGCCCGCACGCGCCGCGTAAATCGCCGTCTGCTCGGGCATCAGGATATCGATCGCGTAACGGCTCTCGAGCGTCAGGTGCGTTACCGCATCCGGAAAGGCCTGGCTGATCATGAATCGCCGGCCGGCGGCAAACGGCGGACGGTAGCCCTCGGCCGGCGCATGCTGCGTGTCCGGATCGCCGAAAATGAAACCGAACTCGTAGCCGGACTGCACATCGGCGGACAACCGACTCGACACCAGGCCCGCCGTTGCCGGCAGGTTCATCAACTGCGTACTGCCACGCGCCGGTACGAGACGGATGACGGTATCGCCTGAATGGGTCGCAACATCACGCGCGTCGATCAGCCTGATCGCAACCTGCGCGGGACAATGGCAATCATTGTCGGCCCACAGGGCGACACCGCTGCCCGTCGTCTCGACCCGAATGGTAACCTCGGGCGACTTGGTCGAGTGCGCCACCCGCAGTTCGCGCTCGAAAACCTGACCCCCGTCGGGCGGGCGATCACTGAACACGAGTGCACCGCTCTCGTCCCGATATGTGTACAACGAATCGGCCGCGACCGACACTATGAGACCAAGGAGCACGGCGCCCAACAGCGCCGCACGCACCGTCAGTTGAACATGATGCGTTGCCATTCGTCGTCCCGGTAGACGATCTCGTAAGCGGGCCAGTAGTACGTGTCGAGTTTCAGCGTCAGCACGTCGACGGCGTTATTCCACATGACGGTTGTCAGCCGGACCGATTGCCGATCCGGCTTGTCGGCGATGATCTGCAAGAAGGCGTCGAGATCGGGGGTCGGCAGGCCGTCGACAGCAACGATCCGGCGACCCGCGAGCAGTCCGAACCGCGACGCGGGCGAACCGTAAGCAAAATAAGCCACATAGACTCCGAACGGTTCGACCCCGCGTTGTGCCGACATTTCACGGTACGGGGCCTGCAGCAAGGCACCGGCCCACATCACGGCGCGCCGCACGCCCTGGCCGTCGAGTGCGACCGTGCCCACGGTGATCTTCCTGATCACGCCGTCGCGCAGAATCTCGAGCTCGACCGCTGCACGCTGCGTGGCCCGTTCCACCTCACGAAAGCGCGTAACCGGCTGCCCGTCAATACTCAGAATCAGGTCACCGGCTTCCAGCAAGTCGGCCGCCGGGGTACCCGCAACCGTCCGTAACACCGCCATGACCTGGCGACGCCCCGGGTCGTGCCGGGTCAACCGGTTGATGTGTTCGTCCGCGAGCCCGAGTTTGCGGGCCGCGGGCATCGGCAGCGGGTTCAACTCGACTTCCAGCGAATACAGCGGGCGGCCCTCACGGACGAGATCGAGCATCTGCGCCACAAGTTCTGCGGGAACGCCCTTGTTCTCCTGAACGAGGTCGGGGCCGACCTGGAAGGCGAAGCTCGACCAGAGTGCCGTCACCCGCCCTTGCTTGTCGATGATCACGCCATCGATATCGACCGGCCCGTTGACGAGACTTAACGTCTCCAGGTTCGTTTCACGAAAACGCATGGTGCGCGACAGCGGCAGGAACACGGGATCGATCGACGCAATCTCGGTGGCCTGAAAGACGAGTTTGCTGTCGGGACGCAAGCCGGCGACCCACACAGACTCGCCCGGCTCCGGTATGCGCTTCGACAGTCTTGCGCTGCGAACCGGCGTGTCCCCGATCAGCGCCGGGTCGTAGGACAACATCGCCAGGTTATGCGTCGGATGAATGTACCGGACCTTGGCCGGCACCTCGAGTTCGCCGGCAAAGGTAATCCGCACATCACCCATCGCTTCGGGCACGGTATTACGGTCGACCACGACAAGGCCACGGGTCGCATCGACGATAAGGCCGGTGCCGTAGTAACTGCGTTCTGAGACGCCGGAGATGGTATACGGGATATCGTAGTTCACGAGCACCAGCGAGCGCGCAATTGCGCGCGCCCGACGGTCTTTATGCACAATGAAACGGGCCGTCGCGGGCTCCTGCGGCGCCACGTCGGGCGCATCGGTCAGCACGCGGCAGGGCCACAGCCCCGTGCGGTCGTCGCGGGCGCATCGCTCGGTCGGAAACCAGCGGCGATCCATGTTCATCACCGACAATCTCGACGTGACCGGATCCTCGAACGTATAGAATCGAAGCGGGACTCGCGCCCGGTCGCCGAGTGTGGACAATGCGGCCTCAAAATCGTCGAGCGTCGATACGCTGCGGTCGCCAACCGCCGTAATCACGCTGCCGCGCGGGACCGAGGCATTGGCCAGCACGTAGCCGGCATTGGCCACGTACACCCCCTCGATGCTGCGATTGAGGTGACGCGCCTGCTGATACGACAGGTCGTTGACGATCGCATCGCCGAAACGAATGTACTCACGCGGCGTGATACTGTGCAGATCCATGACGTCGACGTCGACATCCATCGCCGTACCATTGCGCTCGATGACCAACTCCAGCGAATCACCGACGTGGCTGTCGATGATCGTCTCGAGCGGGACGAAATTAGTGACCAGCACGCCGTTAATCTCGACAATGATATCGCCAATTTGCAGTTTGCCGTCCGCGCTGCCACCCGGGATAATCTCGTCGACGACCAGCATGCCGATCTGATCCGGAAATTTTCGCCGGATGTCACTTTCCGTCACCTCGCGCAAGCCAAGTCGGCGTAACTCGTCAAATGCCTGGTGCACGAAAATCACCGCCAGCGTGCCGCGCGTCACCGGCTCGCCCTTGCGCAGCAAATCGAGTGCCCGCACGACGCGCTCGAGCGGCAAAAAGAAACTGGACGCGGCATGTGCGCTGGCGCCGGCGTTCAGGGCGATAACGTTACCGTCGACATCGATAACCGGCGAACCCGACGACCCGCCCGAAGTACTGGATGCCGCCTGCAGGTAAAACGTATTGAAATCATTGTAGTTTCCCCGCCCGTAAGACGGCGCCGGTCGATCCAGCCGTGCGATCGTGCCCGACAGAAACGCGAGCCGCTCGCCGGCATCGTTACCGACGACCCGGATTTCGCGACCGATCTCGGCCGCATCCGGATCGAGCTTCAACTCGACCGGCTCGATGTATTTGAGCTGCGCCGGATCGTACCGGTAGAAACCAAAATCGTGCACCGGGTCGCGATAGAGCGCCTGCAGTTCGACCTCTTCCTGATTATTGAACAATGCCTCGGCACGCACCGGGCCCGGTGTCACGACGTGGCGATTGGTCAGTATGAGCCCACGCTCGGCATCGACGACGAAACCAGTTGCCTGACTCGACAGGTTCCATTCCGTATCGAATGCCCGCGTGCTGTCGATCTTGATCGACACGACGCCCGACGAGATGCGCTCGAGCGTGCCGCTCCAATCACTCTCGGTCGGGGCCGCGGCCAGTACCGCGAACGGCAGCCAACTACAGACGAAAGCTCTAAAGAGATATCTCATAACCAAAGGCTGCCTCGAACGCGGTTGCAAGATGGTCCGAACTCAGTTCATGGTTCTGAGTCCCGCGCCGGGCAATCTTGATCGAGCCGAGCAGCGATGCAAGACGCCCGGTGTCCTGCCATGACATGCCGCGCGTGATACCCAGCAACAGGCCGGCCCGGTAGGCATCGCCGCAGCCGGTCGGATCCAGAACCTCGACCGGCTTGACCGCAGGAATCTCGATTTTCTCGCCGCCGGTGAAGATGAAAGAACCGGACCCGCCACGAGTCACGATGACCGCCTCGACATGTTGCGCGATGTCCTCCAGAGACCAGCCGGTACGTTCCTGCAGCAACTCGCCCTCGTAGTCGTTGACGGCAACCCAGGTCGCCTGCTCGATGAACTGCTTGAGGTCCTCGCCCGCGAACATCGGCAGACCCTGGCCCGGGTCGAAGATGAACGGGATGCCGGCAGCAGCAAATTGCTGCGCGTGCTCGATCATGCCCTGGCGGCCATCCGGCGAAATCATGCCGATCTGCACGCCGGCGTCACCCGGCACCACGTTCTGATGGGAATGATCCATCGCGCCGGGGTGAAATGCCGTGATCTGGTTATCATCCAGGTCAGTCGTGATATAGGCCTGCGCCGTCAGCGTATCGCTGATCGTCGTGACGAACCGCGCATCGAGGCCGAGCGTCCGGATGCGCTCGGCATAGGCCCCAAAGTCCGTCCCGACCGTGGCCATGATCAGCGGCTCGCCGCCGATCGCCTGCAGGTTGTAGGCAATATTCCCGGCGCAACCGCCGAACTCCTTGCGCAGTTCCGGCACCAGAAACGCAACATTCAGGATATGCAGCTGATCGGGAAGGATATGCTCCTTGAACCGGCCGGGAAAAACCATGATGTTGTCATAGGCCAGGGAGCCACAAATAAGCACGGACACGGGGTTAACTCTCCATAAGGGGCGAATTGAATCGGGTTTACTGCGTCAGGATGATTCCGGCTCGCCCTGCCAGGCAAGGTCGAGCTGCCTGGCGGCGCGCACGTCGTCGAGGCGACGGACGGGCATCGTGCGCGGCGCGGCCCTGACCTCGTCGGGATCGGTGCGCGCCTGGTCGCGAATATCGATCAGGGCGGCCGCAAACGCATCGAGATCCTGGCGCGTTTCCGTCTCCGTCGGTTCGATCAGCAGACACTCGGCCACGAGCGCCGGGAAGTAGGTCGTCGGCGCGTGAAAGCCACGGTCGAGGAGCGCCTTGGCGAAATCCATTGCCGTGATGCCGGTCTCACCGGCGATGCCCTTCAGGGACACGATAAACTCGTGGCTCGCGCGTCGCTCGGAAAATGCAACATCAAAACCTGCTTTGACGAGCTGCTGCATCAGGTAGTTCGCGTTCAGAGTCGCGTATTCAGAAACGCGGCGCATGCCGTCGCGGCCAAGCAGGCGCATGTAGATGTAGGCGCGCAGCAAAATCCCGGCATTGCCCATGAATGCCGACAGCCGGCCGATACTCTGCGGCAGGTCCTGCTCGGTCAGCCAGACGAAGCGATCGGCGCCCGTGCGCCCGACTATCGGCACCGGCAGGAACGCCGCAAGGCGGTCGTTGACGCCGACCACGCCCGAACCCGGACCACCGCCGCCGTGCGGAGTCGAAAACGTCTTGTGCAGGTTGACATGAATGACATCAAACCCCATGTCGGCAGGAAATACGCGGCCGAGTATCGCGTTCAGGTTCGCGCCATCGTAGTACAGCAAACCGCCGGCCGAGTGCACGATCTCGGCCACTTCGGTGATGTGCCGCTCGAAGACGCCGAGAGTCGACGGGTTGGTCAGCATGATACCGGCAGTCCGGGGGCCGACGACCCTGCGCAGCGCGTCGAGATCGACATCGCCGTCGGGACCCGTGGGAATCTCGACGGCCGTACAGCCACACATCGTCGCGGTCGCCGGGTTCGTGCCATGGGCAGCGTCCGGGACGATGATCTCGCAACGCTCGTGATCCTGGCGGGCGGCGTGATACGCCCGGATCATCGCCACGCCCGCGAACTCGCCCTGGGCACCCGCCATCGGCGTCAGGGAGATCGCCGTCATGCCGGTAACGGCTTTCAGCATCTCCTGCAGTTCGAACATGCACTCGAGGAACCCCTGACCGCGTTCGACGTCGCCGAGTGGATGACGCTCGAGGAACTCCGGCAGCATCGCCAACCGATTACAGATCTTCGGGTTGTACTTCATCGTGCATGAGCCGAGCGGATAAAACTCGGTGTCGATCGAAAAATTAAGTTGTGACAGCCGGGTGAAATGCCGGACGACCTGCAGCTCCGACACCTCCGGCAAAACCGGGGGTGCATCGCGCAACAGCGCCTCGGGAATCGTGTGCGCGGGCACCTCGGCAACCGCATGCGTCGGTGCGCGACGACCGGCCCGGGACAGTTCAAAAATGACCGGTTCGGACATCGGCTCAGGCGGCCTGTGAACGATCGAGTGCAGAGCGAGTCGCAGCCACGTATGCGTCGATATCCTCATGCGTGCGGGCGTCGGTCGCGCAGACCAGCAACGCATTGCCAAGTTCCGGGTAATGCTCGGACAGGTCGTAGCCGGCGAGGATACCGCGCTCCCCGAGCGCATCGACGAGCGCGGCCACCGGCCGATCGAAGCGTATGACGGCCTCGTGAAAATAGGTATCAAACGCCACGGAGACGCCTTCCAGCTGTGCCAGCTTCCCCGCCAGCAAGTTCGTGTTGGCATGGCATTGCAGGGCCGTGCGCCGCAAGCCCTCCGCACCGAGCAAAGACAGGTAGATCGTCGCGGCGGTCACCATGAGCCCCTGGTTCGTGCAGATATTCGAGGTCGCTTTCGAGCGGCGGATATGCTGCTCGCGTGCCTGCAGGGTCAGCGTAAACCCGGGGCGCCCTTCGATGTCGACCGTGCGCCCGACGATTCGCCCGGGCATCTGGCGCAGCAGCGGCTTGCGACACACCATGTAGCCGAAGTAAGGGCCGCCGGATGACACCGGGATGCCCAGCGGCTGACCCTCGCCGCACGCAATGTCCGCGCCTGTCTCACCCCACTCGCCGGGCGGCCTCAGCAGCGCGAGGCCGGTCGGGTTGCAGATCGAGATGACCAGCATGTCGTGTGCATGCGCCCAGTCCGTAATGGCGTCGGCCTCCTCGATCGTGCCGAGGAACGTCGGCTGCGCAAGGCAGACCGCGGCGAACGCCTCGCCGTCGAATTTCGTCAACGCATCGAAATCGGTTCTTCCGGCCGGGTCGAGCGGCAGTTCGACAAGTTCGATACCCTGGCCGCCGCCGATGGCACGGGCCACCGCACGGTAGACCGGATTGACGCCGCGACTGACGAGCATCCGGCGGGACTTCGACTTGCGATTTACACGCACGGCCATCAGGCAGGCCTCGGCAAATGCGCTCGCGCCGTCATACAACGACGCGTTGGAGACGTCGAGACCGGTCAGACCCGTCATCATCGTCTGGAATTCGTATATCAGTTGCAGCGTGCCCTGACTCGCCTCGGCCTGATACGGCGTGTAGGCGCTGTAGAACTCGCCGCGGTTGGCGATATCCCAGACCGCGGCCGGGATGTAATGCTCGTACGCGCCGGCGCCGAGAAATGACACAGCACCTCCGTCGCGCCCGGCTCGCGCGCGCATCAGTCGCGTGATCCCGGCCTCCGTCAAGGCTGCCGGGATGCCGGGCAACGCATCGATCAGCAAGCCGTCGGGAATCTCGTCGAACAGCTCCGCCGTGCTGTCGACGCCGATCACCGCCAGCATGGCAGCAACATCATCATCCGTATGCGGAATATAGGGCATTGGAAGCCTGGCCGGACCTGCCGTCTGCGGGCTAACCGCCGGACTCGGCAAGCAACCGGGCATAGGCCTCGGCATCCATGAGCTCATCGAGCTCGGCCGGGTCCGATGGCTGCAGCCTGACCAGCCACCCGCCTTCGTACGGGCTCTGGTTGACCAGCTCAGGCGCGTCGCCCAGTGCCGGATTCGCCGCCTGACACGCACCGCTGACGGGAGCATAGACGTCCGACGCGGCTTTGACGGATTCGACGACGATACAGGCGTCACCCTTGTTAAAGGTCTGCCCGGCCTCGGGCACCTCCACGTAGACCAGTTCGCCCAGCGCCGCTTGCGCATGATCGGTGATACCGACGACCACGGAGCCATCGTCCTCCAGGCGTACCCATTCGTGTTCGCTTGAATATTTGAGATTATCGGGCACTTCACTCATATCTCCAGATGTCCTCCCGGTAAATCCACTAGTATTTTTCCATAACGAACGAAAGGCGGCCGTACGATTTTCGCGACGCGGCGAGCCGCACGGATTTCGACCTGGCAGGATTCCGCAGCCATGCCGGGAATCCGGGCCAGGGCGATCGAGCGTCGCAGCGTCGGCGAAAACCCGCCGCTGGTGACGACCCCGGCACCCGCTGCTGTGATCACACGCTGGCCTGGGCGCATGATACCGCGATCGTCGAGAATCAGGCCGACTAATTTGTGTGCATCGGTTTGTTTACGCTCATCTTCGAGTGCCTGGCGGCCGACAAAGTTCCGTTTGTCCGGATCCCAGGCTACCGTCCATGCGAGGTTCGACACCAGGGGCGAAGTCCCCTGATCCATATCCTGACCGTACAGACACAACCCCGCCTCCAGCCGCAATGTGTCGCGCGCGCCCAGACCACAAGGCCGGATGCCCGCCGCGACAGCGGCATCCCAAAGCACCAGGCCGGCCTCGGCGCCGACGATGATTTCCCACCCGTCCTCACCGGTGTAACCGGTACGCGCGATGAACCAGCCCTCGCCCTCGACGCAACCGAACGGCGTCAGGCCGAGGGCGGCAGCACGCAACGCATCCGGCAACAGCGGCGCCGCACGCTCGCATGCCTCCGGGCCCTGCACGGCCAGCATGATCGACCCGGGGCGTTCCGTCAGCGTCACGGCACAGTCGCCGGCAACGCTGTCCATCCACGCAAGATCGCTCTCTCGCGTCGCAGCGTTGACGACGATACGAAATTCGCCGCTGTCGCGACGGTAGGCAATCAGGTCGTCGACGATCCCGCCGGAATGACTCAGCATGCAACTGTAGAGGCCGCGGCCGGGTGACTTGAGCCGGGCGACATCGTTCGCCAGCAGCGTTTGCAGATAGGTCTCAGCATCGGCACCGTCCACATCGATTACGGTCATGTGCGATACGTCGAAAATCCCGGCGGCCTGACGGACGACATGGTGTTCGTCGAGCTGGGATCCATAGTGCAACGGCATGGTCCAGCCGCCGAAGTCGACTATCCGGGCGCCGGCGGCGACCTGCCGATCGAATAAGGGCGTCCGTTGGGTCATGGTCGTATCGTCCTGAACGCTTCGCGCACGCGCGCAACCTTTTCTTCGGAGCTGTATTCTGCGCCCTGCCAGGCATCGATCGTCGTCATGCGACCCTGCAATCCGGCCCGGTTGGCGATTTGTATATTCAACCCCGGACGCGCATTTAATTCCAGAATCAGCGGCCCGCGAAACCGGTCGAGGACGATGTCGACGCCGATATAGCCCAGGCCGGTCAGTGCATGACAGCGCGTTGCGAGCGCCAGAAAATAATCCCATTGCGGCATCACCAGATCGCCGATTGCCGCACCAGTATCAGGGTGCTCGTAGACGATGTCGTTGTCCAGCACGCCCGACAGGGTCCGCCCGGTAGCCAGATCAACACCGACACCGACCGCGCCCTGATGCAGGTTGGCCTTGCCCCGCGAACGACGGGTTGGCAGTCGTACCATCGCCATGACCGGGTAGCCCCGGTAGACGAGTACGCGGACATCGGGCACACCCTGAAACGACACATCCGCAAAAAACGGGTCGGTCTCGACGCGGTATTCGATCATCGCGCGGTCGCGAATACCGACGAAACTGTATTGACCGCTGATGATGTTGGACACATGGTGTCGAATCCCGTTGCTCGAAATGAGCTCTCCGTCGGCAAGCTGGTACAGGCGCTGGCCTGCCGCGCTGCGCCCGGTCACCACCAGGATGCCATCCCCGCCGGTGCCCTGGGCGGGTTTGATCACGAAGTCCCGATGCTCGCCGACCAGGTCGGCAAGCCGGCGCACATCGTGCTGGCTGCCGATGACGCCGTACAACTCGGGCACGGCGATGCCAGCCGCAAGCGCGAGGCGCTTGGTTCGCAACTTGTCGTCGACCAGCGGATACAGGCGACGCTCGTTCAGACGCTGGATGACATTCGCGTTGCGCTCGTTCAGCCCGAGGACACCCTTGCTGCGCAGGGCCATTGCTAACCTGAACATCAGTTGCCCGACCCGGCCAGCCCCCGGAACCGGTAGAGCTCGAGTAGCCGATAACCGGTGTAACGTCCCATTAACAGCGTTGCGGCCAGCACCAGCAACAACAATTCCGGAAACACGAACAACAGGTGCTGGACGATGTCGAGATCCATGGCGGCGTAGCAGATTGCAGCGACCAGCAGTGAGCCGAGTCCCTGCTGGATGGCCTCGGTGGAGCCGCGTTCTTCCCAGACCACCGACATGCGCTCGATCGTCATCGCCAGGATGACCATCGGGAACAACGCGACCGACAGGCCACCCTCGAAGCCCAGTTTGTGACTGACGACCGACAGCATCAGCATCAGCATCACGACGATGATCAACACGGCGCTGAGCCGCGGCACCAGCAACAGCCGCAAGCGCTCGAGATAAAACCGGAACGCGAGCCCCAGGACCACCAGCGATGAGAACATGATGACGCCCCAGAGCAGCTGCGTCTCACGAAACGCCAGCGCGATCAGCACCGGCATGAACGTACCGAAAGTCTGCAGACCGATGACATTACGCAGCAAGACAACGACCAGCGCCCCGATCGGGATCAGCAGCAGCACACTGTAGACTGCCTGGGTCTGAATCGGCAGCGAGAACAGTGAAAACTGCGCCAGCACCGATGGCGCATCATCGGCACGCCGCTGGGCGAGTTCGATGCGGCTCATGACATTGCTCTGCACCGCGAAGCGGATATCGACATCGACACCGCCATCGAGATCCAGCAACGGATCCTGACCCGTCCACCACTGCAGGAAATTGTCGGGCAAGCCCTGGCTGCCGGTCACAGGATCGAAGTACAGCCATCGCGTGCCGTCGTGGACTTCCAGCCAGGGCACAATCCGGGCACGGCGCTGCTGATCCTGCAGGTAGATGCCGCGAATCACGCGCGCCGGAATGCGCGCGGCCGCAAGCAGTGTCTGCGCGGTGCGGGCCCGATCCGCCGCCGATGGTACCGGCCCGAGCAGCAACTCGACATTCTGGTCCGCGACGGGCTGAGCAAGGCGCTTCAATAGTTGTTCGGCGAACGATTCGGCGTCGGCCGACTTGCCGCGGACGTCCTCGATCAGCCCTTCCATCGCGGTATTGAACGGCTCACCGAGCTTTGGTTTCGCCGGGAACGGCGGCGTCGTATCGCTCTGCGTCTGCCCCGGATCTTTATACAGGACCACACGATAGTAAAGAGTCTGCAACCCCGGCGCGCGTCGGCGCGCCCACTGCACCTGACGGCCGCCGCTGACGTAGTTCTCGGTAAAGCCAAAGCCGCGCGAGACGAAGTTCTCCTCGAGGATGGCGAATCCCGGCGTGAGGCCGGGGATATACAAGCTGGCCTTGATCGGGCCCGGCCCGGCCTCGAAGCGGACCGTCACCTCAACCGTCCAGACCTCGGTCTGTTCCCGCGGCGCAACCGGAAAGCCGAGCACCTGCCACTTGTAATAAGACGACGACAGGCCGCCGATGGTCAGCACCAGTGCGATGACCCAAACCCTGTAGGCGCGCCCCCCCTTCATCCGGGTCAACCGAGCGCCGCGCCGACCAGGGCTTCGATCTCTTCGATGCCGCGCGGCAGATCGCGCGTCAGAACCTCGTGGCCGTCGACCGTCACGACGACATCATCCTCGATACGCACGCCGATTCCCCACCAGCGCTTCGCGACGCCACGGCTGCCGGGCGCGATGTAAACACCCGGCTCGATGGTCAGCACCATGCCACGTTCGAGCAGGCGCCAGTGATCAGCAACCTTGTAGTCACCGACGTCATGCACGTCCAGGCCGAGCCAGTGGCCGGTGCGATGCATGAAGAAGCGCCGATACGCACCGTCCCGGATCAGTTTCGGCAAACGGCCCTCGAGCAAACCGATGCTGCGCAGCCCGCGGGTCACGGACTTGACGGCCGCCTCGTGTGGCTCATTCCAGTGAAAACCGGGCGCGACATATTCGAGGGCCGCCGCATGCGCATCCAGTACGATTTCGTAGATCGCCCGCTGCTCATCCGAAAACCTGCCATTCGCCGGAAACGTGCGCGTGACGTCCGCAGCGTAATAGTCGAATTCACAACCGATATCGACCAGCACCAGGTCGCCGTCTTCGATCAGGCGATCATTTTCGATGTAATGCAGCGTACAGGCGTTCGCGCCTGACCCGACGATCGGCAAATAGGACATTCGCGTACCGTGGCGCCGAAATTCGTGATGGTACTCGGCCTCGAGCTCGTATTCATACAGACCGGGCCGACAAACCCCCATCGCCCGCCGGTGCGCCTTGACTGCGATCTTCGCCGCTTTGCGCATCGCACTGATCTCGGCGCGACTCTTGTACAAACGCAAGTCGTGCAGCAGATGATCGAGCCCGATGAACTCGTCCGGGGCATGACTGCGCAAGCCGCCGCGTTCACGCAGCACCGAGACCCAGCCAATCAAACGCCGGTCGAAATCCGGATGAGCGCCGATCGAATAGTAGACGCGCTCGCACTGTTCGATGATTCCGGGCAGGATTTCGTCGATATCGGAAATCGGGAAAGCATCGTCCGCACCAAAATCGGCAATCGCGCCCTCGGTACCCGCGCGGCGACCGTCCCAGATCTCTCGCGCCGGATCGCGCTCCCGGCAGAACAGCAGAAACTCGCCGCTCGCACGACCGGGCACGAGTACTGCGACGGCCTCCGGCTCGTCGAATCCGGTCAGATAATGGAAGTCGCTGTCCTGACGATAGAAATACTCGCTATCGCGGTTGCGCAGCTTGGCAGGCGATGCCGGCAAAACCGCGATGCCGCCCTTGCCCATCATGCGCATCAACTGCCGCCTGCGCTTCGTAAACTCCCTGGGACTCAATCTTTGCTCCTCATGTGCCGGGCCTCAATCGAGAGCCCTCAATGCAGACTTGCGTTTCCCACCCCACCGCGGATTGCAAGCAATTCTTCGAAGACAAGCTGTACGCTGACGCGCACGTACTCGACGAGTTCCATAAACGCGGCCTCGCCTTCTTCTTCGGTCTCGTCGTCGGCGAACATGACGCGCGTGATTTCACTGAAGTCGAGAATGATATCCCGGGTCAGGCCCTCGCGGACAATCGGGTTCTGGTTGCCGCCCTGACCACCGGCGCCGAGCCCGTGCATGAAACCCTGACACCAGTGACCGAGTGCTTCAGCGCGGATGACCAGCGATTCATCGTCACCGGGCAACAGCAAACTGATACTCATGTCTCCAGCCTCCAGCGCGGTAAACGCTGACCCGCCGAGTAACTCCAGCGCTGGCCCGACATCAGCCGCTGTCGAACCGGCATCGCTCAGCGTTCCCGTCACCCAGGATGAGACCACATCCTCACCCATGACGCACAGCAAACCACAAATCTCTCCGTGGATTTCAGATGGCTCACCGAGCGACCCGGCACCACGCAGCGCCTCGCCGATCAGAGCCCATTCCGGTACTGGCAGACTGCCCATGCGGTTTTCGATGCCCGGCACTGGCCGTGACAACCACGGCCTGGTAGTTTGCATCTGGCAGGATTTGCGGCATCCTGCCGGCGATACGCCTCCGCACTCCGGCCGCCCGATACGGCCATAGCCTTGCCGGATATGCGTTCCGGCGGATGTTAGCATTCCGGCGCTGCCATGCCCATTTGACCCTGAAGCGCCGCAGACACTATATTGAGTCCATGGCCACGTCCACAGACAAAAGCTTCGAGCAAGAACTCCAGCGACTGGAGCGCCGTCTCGACGAGCTGGTGGTCATCACCAACCAGCTCAAAGAAGAGAATCGGTCATTGAAGCATCGGCAGGATTCCCTGATCGGCGAAAGGGCGACGCTACTGCAGAAGAACGAACAGGTGCGCGCCCGGGTCGAGGCAATGATCGGGCGCCTGAAAGCGATGGAACACGGCTCATGACCAACGAGATGTATGCTCATATCAACATCAAGATCCTGGAAAAGGAATACCAGATTTCGTGCCCGGCCGACGAACGGAAAGCGCTCGTCGATTCGGCCGAGTTACTCAATGCGAAGATGCGCGAGATTCGCGACAGCGGCAAGGTCGTCGGACTGGACCGAATCGCCGTTATGGCCGCCCTCAACATGGCCAACGAACTGATCGCAGCCCACGGCAAAGGCGATGTACTCGAGTCTGCAGCGAAGCTCAAGGTCCGCGCAATGCGCGAGCGCGTCGAGTCGGCCCTGCAGTCCGGACAACAACTCGAGCTCTGAAGCGGCCGTATCGACCCCGCGCAGGCGACTGCCTGCGTCACCCTTGGTGCAATCCATCGATGCGGCTCTCATCCATGACCCATTGTCCATGACTATGGCACAGGTCGCATTTCCCATCTGATGTTCGGGCTATAATTTGTCGCAGGTTCCTCCTGCGGTGTTCGTGATGAACCCGGAAGTCTTTCGACCCTACATTTCAGATTGGGGTCAATAGTCTGTCGGCAGCTTTGTGCACTACCGCCGGTTGCGGATAGCCTGCTCTGTCACGGCTGACCCCACCTTCCGCTCTGGTTCGAGAGTAAGTGGTTGATCACGGCACATGCGGGAGGGGCCTCTCGATAATTTCGGCCAGGCCAACGGCGACAAAATCTTACGGATGAACACAACCACACTGCTGCGCGCCGATCGAAGATCCAGACGCGCCAGCCTGTCTCCCGAACAGATCTCCGAAGCTTCACTCGATATCGCCGCACGTATCTGGCATCTTCCGGAACTGGCGCGCAGTCGCCGCATCGCCGCCTATCACGCATTCGACGGCGAAGTCGATTGTCATTTTGCGATCGAAACGGCATGGCGTCGGGGCCGGGAAGTATTCCTCCCGGTTATCCATGGCCAACAAATTTTATTTGCGCAGTACTGCGCAAAAACCCGCTTTTCCCTCAATCGATTCGGCATTCCGGAACCTGTGTGTGCGCGCCGGAATTTACTGCATCCAAGCCAAATGGACGTGATTCTGACTCCGCTCGTCGCTTTCGACGAGCACGGCAATCGAATCGGCATGGGCGCCGGTTTTTATGATCGCAGCTTTCGATTCCTCAGGCATCGTGCTCGCTGGCGACACCCGCGCATGATCGGCATTGCATATGAATTTCAGAAAGCCGCACAAATAAAGGCTTCTGGCTGGGATGTGCCATTGCACATCGTTGTAACAGAGCAACGCGCGTACCGTTGCAGTTGAGTCACGTCATTGCTGTTTGCTGCGGGAATTCGCGTTTCAGGGACGGCAATGACCAAATTTGTCATGGTCAGAGCATTTTCGACCAAAAATAAGCCCTGGATGCCGACATCTGGCGGAAAAAAATGATTCACACTTCACTATTGATTTACTAGCATTTTGTTTCTGTATGTATATACTCGGGCCCGGTTATCCCGACACGGAGACTACAAAATGGCTACTGCATCGAGAAAGAAGGTTTCGCGTAAGAAGGCGAAGCGTAAAGTTGCGAAAAAGAAAAATAAGGTAGTACGTAAGAAGGCTGGGCGCAAGAAAGTTGCGAAGAAGAAAACCAAGAAAAAAGCCAAGCGTAAGGTAAAGAAGAAAGCGAAGAAAAAAGCCAAACGTAAGGCCAAGAAGAAAGCGAAGAAAAAAGCCAAGCGTAAGGTGAAACGGAAGGCCAAGAAAAAGGCCAAGAAGAAAGCCAAGCGCAAGGTGAAACGGAAGGCCAAGAAAAAGGCCAAGAAGAAAGCCAAGCGCAAAGCGAAGAAAAAATCTTCGCGGAAGCGCTAGCGTCACCGCAATCTCCTGAGACCGGAGGTTAGCATCGGAATATGCCCGCCACTGGCGGGCATATTTCTATCCGGAACCTTTACGGCGGACCGCAGCAACAGGTGTGCCGGATGACGTTATAATTAGCGGAGTATGAGCCCGAATCCGGGCGCAGAATGTATTCCGGGGGCTACCATGCATCATGGGGAAAAGAAGCGAGCCGCTGCACTGGCAGCGCTGCAGTGCATTAAGCCAGGTACAGTTTTGGGGGTCGGTACCGGATCGACCGTCAATTACCTGATCGATGAATTGCCGAGCATCCGCAATCAGATCGAAGCGGTGGTGGCCAGTTCGCAGGCCACGGAAGAGCGGCTGCGAAAACATGGCTTCGAGGTCAGCTCGCTGTCCGAAACCGGTAGCGTCGATCTGTATATCGATGGCGCCGACGAGGCAAACAAGCACTTCCATCTGATCAAGGGCGGCGGCGGCGCGCTGACCCGGGAAAAAGTCCTCGCGAGCGCGGCGCGTGAGTTCGTCTGCATCATCGATGATTCCAAGTGGGTCGGACTACTCGGAACCTTCCCCCTGCCCGTCGAAGTCGTGCCAATGGCTCGCTCCTATGTCGCGCGGCAATTCGTCAAAAACCGCGGCCAGCCGATATTTCGCCAGGACTTCGTCACCGACAACGGTAACGAGGTACTCGACATCTATAACCTGCAGATCACCAATCCGGTCGAAATGGAAAACCGCTTCAACCAGATCCCGGGTGTCGTCACGGTCGGTATTTTCGCCCATCGTCCGGCCGACCGAATATTCATGGCCGACGACAACGGCGTGCAGGAGCTGACCCGGAATTAACCATCGAGGTCAGACGCCAGGTTCATTCGGACCGGAATTCATACCCTGTCGGTAGCGCTCAACCAATTCGGCAAGGAGAGCTTTCTGGCTCCTGAGGAGGCTGCCCGCCCCTCCGGCGGGCACAGTGGGAAAATAGCGCCGAAGTGGTTTGCTACACCACAGCGTCCAACCTCAGAAACTTAAGAAACTGTACACCGGCACCATACGGAGACAATCCAGCAGCTACCCGCCAGCAACGGCAAAGGCCCGCCGAAAGCGGGCCCTTGCTGCCGGTGGCTGGGGAACCAGGATTCGAACCTGGGTTGACGGTGTCAGAGACCGTAGTCCTACCACTAGACGATTCCCCAATTCGTGCGCTCGCTGGCAGACGCCAGGCCGGTGCCTCCTGACGGCGGCCCTCCGGTTCGAGTTGCCGAGTTGGGTGCGAGCCCGGTTAGCGCTTCGAGTACTGGGTCGCGCGCCGCGCCTTGCGCAGGCCGACTTTCTTGCGCTCGACCTCGCGGGCGTCGCGCGTCACGAACCCGGCTTTGCGCAGCACCGGACGCAGACTCTCATCGTACTTGAGCAGGGCACGAGTCAACCCGTGACGAATGGCACCGGCTTGGCCCGTCGTGCCACCGCCCCTCACCCGGACCATCACATCGAACTTCTGCCCGAGTTCAGTCAGGTCGAGCGGCTGGCGAACGATCATGCGCGCCGTCTTGCGGCCGAAAAAGTCGTCCAGCGAACGTGCATTAACCATGATATTGCCGCTGCCGGGGCGCAGATACACCCGTGCCGTCGATGACTTGCGGCGACCCGTTCCGTAATAAACTTCCGTAGACATATTGGTTTGCTCTTGCGCTTGCTGGGGCTGGTTCAGATTTCCAGCGGCTGGGGTTGCTGGGCCGCGTGATCGTGCTCGGGGCCGCCGTAAACCTTCAGTTTCTTAATCATCGCCGCACCGAGCTTGTTCTTCGGCAGCATGCCCTTGACCGCTCTTTTAATGACCTGGTCCGGCGCCTTGGCCAGCAGGTCTTCCAGATTGATGGTTTTCAGGTTGCCGATGTAGCCCGTGTGATGCTGATACAGCTTGTCCTTGAGCTTGTTACCCGTGACCCTGATCTTGGCCGCGTTGACAACCACTATGTAATCGCCCGTATCGACGTGCGGCGTGAAAATCGGCTTGTGCTTGCCTCGCAGGCGTCGCGCGATTTCGGTGGCCAGTCGGCCGAGCGTCCGCCCGGTTGCATCCACGACGAACCAGTCATGCTGCACCTCGGCAGGCTTCGCAGAAAATGTCTTCATTACAGTTAAATCCGATGCTCTTCCCGGACTGATCTCCGGACGCAGAAAGGCTGGCGATTCTACTGGCGTCGGCGGGGTTTTTCAATGCCTCGGCGGGCCTTCCGTCCGGACCGGCCGGCCCGAACCCGGAATGTTATGTCCCGAACGCGTATTCCAGCGAAATTGCGGCATATGTATCCGTTTTCTCGGTGCCGGGCAATACATCCGAATTGTTACGAATTGTGTACGACAGGACCATCGCGAGGTTGCCGACAATGCCGGATTTCAGCTCCGTGATCGACTCCGTGAAAGTATTGCTGGCACCGCTGTTTACGTTCAGTTTCTGAAAGAACGAAGCATTTTCACCTATTTTCCATTCATATACCCCCGAGATTCGCCAGTTTGCCTCATTCTGGCTGATCCCGGTCGAAAGCTTGGATTGACTGGCACCGGCGCCGAGCTCAGCTTCCAGCCGATGCCGCTCGGTCTTGATGAACCGCCGTCCGATACCGACGAACTGGAAGGTCTGACGGTCATAACTGGTAAACCGGGTCCGGTTATAGTCCAGCAGACCAAACAGGTAAATCCGCTCGGACAGGTCGAACCGGCCCTCGTAGGTCGCCTTGTACGACTCGGCCGTCGTCTCCTTGTCCTCGGACTTGCCGATCGCCCGGCCGCTGAGCGCATGGTGCCAACGCACCCCGTCCCAGTTCACCGCGCCCTCGAGATTCCCCGTCGTACTCTCCGTATTGCCACTGATCGCGAGGTAACCGAGCCGTACCTCGCCGGACCACGGGCTCCCGGCCGCCGGCCCGGACCAGGTCACGGGACTGGTCAGCGCCAGTATGAGGCCGATCAGGATGGCCATGTTGCTCATTCGCTGTCTCCAATCACGGGGAAATGGCGGTAGATAATATCGCAAGACGGCATTTTTTTATAATCCTCCGCATGCGCATTTGGCTCGGGTCCCTGATCGGCGGACCCGACACCGTGCTGCGTACTGTCGCCGTGCCCGTGACCGCACCGATGCGCGCCGTCGCCCGGATCATAACCACGATTTCCTAATGGCTTCGAGCGGGTCTAGAATGGACCGACCCTCGGAACCGGCACCGGAAGGCTCGCCTGCCAATCGGCAAGAGCCTGCCGGAAAGTTCGCCGGAATCGCGAAAAAGTGTGGATTCTGTCAGCCCGCGATTCACATGCCGGGCCCGCATCATGCGTGTGGTGAGACATGTGTCACAGAATTGGCGCTGACAATTGCATCTTATGTTGAACTCAGTATCTAATTGACGACGGGTTATTGGGGAGTACAAGTTTTATGGCTTACAAGGGCAAAACGTCGAGTGACATTCCTGCTATCAATCGGTTCCTGACTTACTGTCGCGTGCGCACCGTACCGGCAAAAACCGTCATGATCCATGCGGGCGATTTACCGGACAGTCTTTACTACATCACTTCCGGTTCGGTCGAGGTCATGATCGAGGACGAAGACGGCAACGAGATGGTCCTCGCGTATCTGAACAAGGGGCAATTTTTCGGGGAAATGGGTCTGTTCCACGATCAGCCGAGCCGCAGCGCCTGGGTTCGCACCCGCGTCGCATCGGAGATCGCTGAAATGACCTACCCGCGCTTCCGGCAAATCGCCAGCGAGAGTCCGGGCCTGGTCTTCGAACTGGCTACGCAGCTCGCAACACGCCTGGACCGCACCAACCGTAAACTCGGCGACCTCGCGTTCGTCGATGTCACCGGCAGGGTAGCGCACGCGATCATGGACCTGTGCGACGAACCCGATGCGATGACGCACCCGGACGGTATGCAGATCAAGGTCAGCCGCCAGGAACTGAGCCGCCTCGTGGGCTGCTCCCGCGAAATGGCCGGGCGCGTGCTGAAAATTCTGGAGGAGCAAGGGCTGGTTTCAGCGAGCGGCAAGACCATAGTGGTTTATAACGCCCGTCCGCAGCAGACGATCAGCGCCATCGCACACTAGTCCGGCGGCCGCAACCGCAGCAAATCCGACCAACCGACCGCCGCTGTCCTAACCGACAGCGGCGGTTATTTGTTTGCGCATATCGGCAATCGTCTGCGCATAGTCGTCGCTGCCAAAAATAGCCGACCCGGCCACGAACATGTCAGCGCCCGCCGCCGCGACCTCACCGATGTTGCCGATCTTCACGCCGCCATCGACTTCGAGCCGGATCTCGCGCCCCGCCGGCAAATCGAGTGCATCGAGGCGCGCACGAATTGCGCGCACCTTGTTCAGCACCGACGCAATGAATGCCTGCCCGCCGAAGCCCGGGTTGACGGACATCACGAGCACCAGATCCAGCTTCTCTAACGTGTAATCGAGACATTCGAGCGTCGTCGCCGGGTTCAGCACCAGACCCGGGCGACAACCCAACTCGCGAATCAGGCCGATCGTACGATCGACATGCTCGCTGGCCTCGGGATGAAAACTGATGAACGTAGCGCCGGCTGCCGCGAAATCCTCCACCAGACGGTCTACGGGGCGCACCATAAGGTGAACGTCGATTGGCGCAACAATGCCATGCTTGCGCAACGATGTGCAAACCAACGGCCCCACAGTCAGGTTGGGTACGTAGTGATTATCCATGACGTCGAAGTGCACGACATCCGCATCGGCTGCCAGCACGGCCTCCACTTCCGCGCCGAGACGCGCAAAGTCGGCCGACAGGATGGATGAAGCTATCAGGTAATCACGCACGGCGCCTGCCTCGATCAGGAAATTCAGGCAAATTCTAGCATGCGCTCACTTTATGCCGCGGCGCTCTTTGATGACCTCGTAGGCCGCGCGAATCTCGCGCGTTCGCTCCTTGGCCACCTCCATCATCGAATCGGGCAACCCCCGGGCAACGAGCTTGTCTGGATGATGCTGATTCATCAGGCGTCGGTAGGCCGTCTTGATTTCCTTGTCCGATGCGTCGGCCGATATGCCCAGCGCCTTGTATGCCTCGCCGATATCGGCGCCGGCATGCCGGCCAGACCCGGCATGACCGAAGCTCCGTTGCGCACGCAGTACCGCTTCGAGCTGCGCGAGCTCGACACGGCCGACACCCAGCACATCGGCAACCCGCCACAGCAACATGCGTTCGGCCTGCGCGAACGCACCCTTGGCCAATACGATCTCGAACTGAACCTCCAGAAACGTACGCACCAGTTGCGGCTGACTCCAGCAAGCCTGGCGAAATTTCATGACCTGCCCGTCGATGTCGGCATCGGTCTGCTTGCCGGCCGTAAACAGGCCGATCGCGCGCCGTACCTCTTCCGGGCCAAGCCGCATCTGGTGCATGACCTGACGCGCAACCTGGATCTCCTCCTCCGAAACGCGCCCATCAGCCTTCGCAAGATTACCCATGACCAGGAAGGTGGTCTCAAAAAAGATTGCCTGCCGCTGGGCATGCGAGTAACGACCCGCGCCGCCGGCCGCGGCCCGAAGGTCGCCGAGGGCGAGACCGCGATCAAACTGGTGGCCGACGAAGGCGCCCAGGGCCGCGAAAAGCGGATTACCCCCTGACACCACGAAGCCCAACAGACCACCCGTCAGCTTGCCCCCCCAACTCATTGGCGGGACTCCAGTGCGCCATGGATCACGGCCATGCTGCGGGAGGTTTGTATGGGAGAGGCTTCAGCCGCCTGCTAGAATAGCCAACTTTTGCAGATGTCATGCGCAGAACAATACCAGAAGGCATGAACTCACCGGACGCATTATTCGAGTCGAATTTGTCGACACTGGAGCGAATAAGCCAGGGCAAGGTCCGCGACATTTACGCGGTCGACGACGATCACCTGCTCATCGTCACCTCGGATCGCCTGTCCGCGTTCGACGTCGTGTTGCCTGACCCGATTCCGGGTAAGGGCGCCGTGCTAAACGAATTGACGAACTTCTGGATGCAGCGGACCCGCGACATCGTCGCGAACCACCTGACCGACATGCCGCTCACATCAGTCGTCACCGATCCCGCGGAGCGCGCGTCCATCGCCGGTCGCGGCACGATCGTCAGACGGCTGAAGCCACTGCCGATCGAAGCCGTCGTCCGCGGCTACCTGATCGGTTCCGGCTGGAAGGACTATCAGGCCAACGGCGAGGTTTGCGGCATCCGGTTGCCGGCCGGTTTACAACAGGCGCAGCAACTGCCGGAACCGATCTTCACCCCGGCGACGAAAGCTGCAATCGGCGATCACGACGAGAACATCAGCTACGCACAGGTCGAAGAACTGATCGGCGCGGAACTCGCCGGTCGGGTCAGGTCGCTGGCGCTCGAAATTTACGCGCGCGGCGGTGCATACGCGATCGAACGCGGCATCATCATCGCGGATACGAAATTCGAGTTCGGTCTCGATGATGACGGCAAGCTGTACCTGATCGATGAAGTCCTGACCCCCGACTCATCACGATTCTGGCCGGCATCCGATTACCAGGTCGGCATCAGCCCGTCGAGCTTCGACAAGCAATTCGTACGCGATTACCTGGAGACACTGGACTGGGACAAGACGGCCCCGGGCCCCGCACTGCCCGAGGAAATCGTGCGCAAGACCAGCGAGAAATATCGCCAGGCAATCGATATCATCAAAGGGTCCCCACTGAAATAGGGCGCTGCGCAGACTACCGGGCAAGCAGCCGGGAACACGCAACCGGAACGGCTTTGAGGGGGCTTTTGTGGAAGCAGCTCCCGCACATTGAGAGGTCATCTCTTGAGCGACACCGTCACCGATAAAGTCGAGGAATTATTCTGGCACCCCCGGGTCCAGGCGTTGCCGCCGCTGGCGCGCTCCGCGGTCGAGGTCGTGCGCTTCATCTACGTCATCATCCGCGACGTCGTCTCGGGCAACATCACGCTGCGCGCCATGGGCCTCGTCTACGTGACGATCCTGTCGATCGTACCGGTCATCGCGGTCATTTTTTCGATCCTGAAGGGCTTCGGAATCCACAAGCGAATCGAACCGCTGCTCTACAAGTTTCTGGAACCGATGGGTGAGAAAGGCGTCGAGATCACCGACCAGATCATCGGCCTCGTCGATAACGTGCAGGGCAATGTGCTGGCCGGCGCCGGCCTGATCCTGCTGTTCTTCACGACAATCTCGATGGCACAGAAGGTGGAAGACAGCTTCAACTTCGTCTGGCGCGTCGACCGCCCGCGCGGCATCGCGCAGCGTATGACCGAGTACCTGAGCCTGATCCTGATCGGACCCGTGGTCATGGTCACGGCGATCGCACTGCTCGCCAGCGTCAGAAGCAATCAGATTGTGCAGGAGCTTGCCGACATCGCACCGGTCGGTGAGACCTTGCTGCTGATCGGGCAGATCGCTCCGTATGTACTGGTCTGCCTCGGCTTCACGCTGGTGTACTGGTTCTTGCCCAATACGCGCGTACGCTTCTGGCCGGCGGCTATTGGCGGGCTGAGCGGCGGCATGCTATGGGCGAGCTGCGGCAGTCTGTTTACAACCTTCGTCGTCGGCTCGACGCGCACCAACTCCATCTACGCCACGTTCGCGATCCTGATCATGGTGTTGATCTGGCTGTACCTGTGCTGGCTGATCCTGCTCATCGGCGCCATGGTCTCATTCTATGCACAGAATCCGGAGCACATGCGTCTCGGTTACCGGCAGATCAGCCTCGGCAGCCGGCAGCGCGAACGCATCGCAGTCGGTTTGATGGCCGTGGTGGCAGCGGCGTTCCGCGACGGCGCCCCGCAACCGACGCCGGCCAGCGCGGCCGAGGCCGCCAAACTGCCGACGCTCATCGTGCTGCCGGTCATGAACCGGCTGATCGCGGCCAAGCTGCTGAACCGAACCCGCAAGGACGAATTGTTCCCGCAACGAGACCCGGGCTCGATTACGCTCAGGGAAGTCATCGCGGCCGTACGCGACCCACAGAAGATCGATGTCTACCCGCTCGGACAATGGCCCGACTTCGTCATGCAAGTCAGCGCACGCATGGACGCCGCGCTGGAACGCGAACTCGGCGATCGTTCGATCTACGACCTGCTGGAAAGCGAATAATTCCGGGAATCATTAACTCCCGGCAATCGTCATTTCCTCGACGAGGACCGAACCCGTGCGAATTCCCCCGCGCAGATCCACGTCATTGCCGATCGCGACGATATGCCGATACATGTCCTGCAGATTACCGGCCATCGTAATCTCGGCGACCGGGAATCGGATCTCGCCATTTTCAACCCAGAATCCGACGGCGCCGCGCGAATAGTCGCCGGTGACCGGGTTAACGCCGTGACCGATCAGTTCCGTCACCAGGAGACCCCGATCCATCTCGGCCAGCAGATCGGTGAACCCGTGTCCGGTGTCGCTAACGATCAGGTTGTGGATACCCCCGGCGTTACCGGTCGACTCCATGCCGAGCTTGCGGGCGTAATAACTACCGAGGATATAGCCTTTGATGACGCCGGCATCGACGAGCCGCCGATCGACGGTTGCGACCCCCTCATCGTCGAATGGCGAGCTGGCCAGCCCGGCGGGCAAATGAGGCCGCTCGTCAATCGTCACGAAGTCCGCAAGCACCTGCGTGTCGAGGCTGTCGAGCAGGAACGTCGACTTGCGATACAGGCTGCCGCCGCTGATCGCGCCCAGCAGGTGGCCGAAAAAACCGCGCGCCAGCCGTGCGGGAAACAGGACGGGCGCCTTGCGCGTATCGAGCTTCGTCGCACCGAGCCGCTTGACCGCCTTCGCGGCCGCCTCGCGCCCGACCACGACCGGGCCGAGCAGGTCGTCGGCATTGCGCGACACCGTGTATTCGAAATCACGCTCCATGCCGCCATCAGCCTCGGCCAGCACGGCGCACGACAGACTGTGGCTCGAATCGCGGAAACCGGCGAGAAAATCGTTCGTGTTGCCGTACACCCGGCAACCGCTCGACGTGCCGACGGTCGCACCCTCGGAATTACGGATGCGTTCATCATGGTCGAGCGCGGCCGCCTCGCATTCGGTCGCGAGCTCGATCGCCTGATGCGGCTCGAGTGACCACGGATGATGCAGGTCCAGGTCGGGAATATTCCTGGCGAGTCGCGCGGGATCGGCCAGCCCGGCACAGTCGTCCTCCTCGCCGTACCGGGCGAGACCACAGGCGCGCCGGACGGTCTCCTCGACGGCAGCAATGCTGATGTCGGACGTGCTCGCGCTGCCCTTGCGCTGGCCGAAGTACACGGTCAGGCCGAGGCCCTGATCGCGGTGATACTCGAGCGTCTCGACCTCGCGCAGGCGCACCGTCAC
>Ga0114950_10000301_pt1 | contig 32427 bp, 30 predicted proteins | sample N075metaG_FD_83503 | JGI IMG/M metagenome (GOLD analysis project Ga0114950, IMG submission 83503) | Deep subsurface microbial communities from Kermadec Trench to uncover new lineages of life (NeLLi) - N075 metaG | ecosystem: Environmental > Aquatic > Marine > Ocean trench > Sediment | place...
GAAATGGTACAGAGCATGTCTCGACTGGGTAACTGTTGGGACAATGCGGTGGCAGAGAGCTTCTTTGCAACACTTGAGTTCGAGCTGATCGAGCAGCAGGTGTTCATAACTCGCAAGGCAGCACAAACTGCCATCTTCGAGTTCATCGAGGTGTTCTACAATCGTCAACGCAGTCACCAGACACTTGGCTACAAGACACCACTAAAGGTTGAACAGGAATATCGATTAGTGGCTTAATTAACGTGTCCGAGAATCCGGGTTAGCTCACTCTGACCCCAAATATCCTCTGGCACTTTACTCTGATCCCTTTATTCGCACCGGGACTTGTAAAACCAGGGTCTCAGGTGGCAGGCAGATCTTTTCATCACAGGCTTGCAGGCGCAGTTTGATCCTCAATGGGGGCAATACCGGCACGCTTTGGTTCTGTTGCACGCGGGCGGTCAGGCGAACATCACCCTCATACAAGGCCAGGGGTTCACTTTGAAAACCCAGTTCTTTAATGATTGCTGGTGGGTAGCCGACATCTGCCAGGCTCCATACCGATGAATCCTTATCTGCTTCCAGCGTGGTGGGGATCAGGTTTTCAGACAGGGGTTTTTCCGCGTTTATATGCCATCCGGGTTGAATCTCAATATCAAGCACAAGCACTTTTGATTCGGTACCCGCTTCCACATCAGCCTTTATTCTCACACCGCCATGCGCGGCATACTGCAGCACACCTGATTCGCCACCCACGTGCACCTGGGCCGCGCGCAGCAGGTAGGCGAATGCCGATGGGTGACGGTTGACGCTCAGCGCGAATGTTGACAACAGGGCGCTGGCACGCGCATCGGTCGCAAAATATTCTTCTTTACTGCCGGGCCGACGCGCCAGGCGCGCAAGGGCGTTCAATGCAACGGCGTTGCCCGAGGGCTGCGCGCCATCGTGGACGTCCTTTGGCCTGCCCATCACCGGCACGGTATTCTTGCCGCCAGCGTTTGTGGCGTTCATAAAGTACCCGCCATTACTCCCATCCCAGAATAGCTCCAGCATGGTTTCGAGCAGGCGGCGGGCGCGATCCAGCCAGCGCACGTCCTGGCTCAAGTCATAAAGACTGATATAGGCATCGGCCAGCCAGGCGTAATCTTCCTGTACGCCGGGTACTGACGAGCGGCCCTCAAGGCTGGCCCGGTACAGGCGGGTAGTGTTGCCACTCCCACTCTCGTTGACACGATGATTCTGCCACAGAAACCCGCCGGCATTGAGCGCGGCTTGTGCATACTGCTCACCTGCCGGTAATTGACCTGCCTGCGCCAGTGCCATGATCATCATGGCATTCCAGGCGGTGATGATTTTTTCATCGCGACCGGGGTGTTCACGCTGCTCGCGGGCGGTGTACAACTGCTGCCGGATTCGATCCACCTTGTGTAAAAATTCTTCTGACGAAATACCTTCTTCAGCCGCCATTGCGTCGGCGGCAGCGGACAGACTGGGTATGTTCGAGCCTTCAAAATTACCGGCGTCTGTAAGATTAAACAGGCTGATGGCCAGTTCGGCATCTTCTGTCGACAACACGGCTTTTACCTGTGCTGGTGTCCACAGAAAAAATATTCCTTCATCGCCCTCGCTATCAGCATCGGTGGCGGAATAAAATCCACCGTCCGGGGCGGTCATGTCGCGCAATACATAATCGAGTATCTGCCGGGCCACGCGCGTAAACTCCGCTTCCCCGGTCAAGGCCGCTGCATCCATATAGACACGCGCCAGTTGCGCCTGGTTGTAGAGCATCTTTTCGAAATGCGGCACCAGCCATTCATTGTCGGTGGAATAACGGTGGAAACCACCGCCAACCTGGTCGTAAATACCGCCCCTGGCCATGGTTTGCAGGTCAAAGCGAATCAGTTCGGTCAGAGCCTGGTCATTGTTACGCAGTGCAAAATCTATTAAAAACAGGTAATTGGCTTCGTTGGGAAACTTCGGTGCCGGGCTGAAGCCACCCTGCATGGTGTCGTGACGATCAAGCAGTTGCCGGGCAGCCATTGCTGGCGCGCTTTGTCCAAGCGTGCCTGCCGTCTGTGCCTGGTCAAGGCGACGGCGAACGATGGCAGCTACTTTATCCGCCTGCTCATTGATGGCTTCGCGGTCTTCATTCCATGCTTTGTTGATCCGCTGCAACAATGCCAGAAACTGGGCCTGCGGATAATAGGTGCCGCCATAAAACGTATGACCCTCAGCGGTCAGGAAACTCGACATCGGCCAGCCTCCCCGTCCTGAGATGACCTGTATGCCGGTCATGTAAATCTCGTCAATATCAGGGCGGCGTTCACGGTCGACCTTGATGGCGATGAAATGGGCATTGAGATACTCGGCCACTTCAATGGATTCAAAACTCTCGCGTTCCATAACGTGACACCAGTGACAGGTCGAGTAACCGATGGAAAGGAACACCGGCTTACCCTCCAGTCGGGCTGTCTCGAAAGCCTCGGGGCCCCATGGTCGCCAGTCCACCGGGTTGTGGGCGTGCTGGCGAAGATAGGGTGAGTCTTGCAGGATCAGGCGGTTGGTGTATTGCGGCCTGCCATCCTCGTGCAGGTGCTCTGTGCGAGGCTTATAACCGGGCCCGACAGCCACCAGGCCCGCTTCCAGTTGCTGTCGCAATGCCGCGCTGTAAACCACGCCAGGCGGGTCTGCACATACGTTGCAGGAAGCTAATGCCATGAAAAAAAGAGCTCTAAATTTTCCTATCATTATCAATAATAATATCACTGATCGCCACGCCAAATATCCACAGGCTGATCTGTTGACCTGGCCCGTTCCCCCCGCGACCGGGTCTGCCCGTTGAATGCAAATGATCGGACCAAACGGTCCGTTATATGTAAACTACCAACATCTTGCCGGGAGGGCTTGTTATGCGTTTAAGCAACTTATTATCAATGTCTGCCATTTGTATGGGCGTTTCACTGGGTGTCAGTGCTGCCGACGATGGTTTCCCCGAGGTAACGATCGATGGGTTGCACCTGGTCAAGGGAACCCAATTGGCACATGTCTACACCAAACCCAACGTAGACTTGTCGCAATATGGCCGGATTCTGCTGGCAAGACCTCAAATTGCATTCACAAAAAATTGGCTGAGAAGGCAGAACGCCATACCCAATACAACCATCACTGCGGCAGATATGGAGAACATCAAGAAAAACCTGTCAGACTTGTTTATGGAGGTGTTTAAACAGGAGTTGCAAAACAATGGTGGCTATGTACTGGTTGATGGTGCTGCCGAAGACGTTTTGGCGGTGAATCCTGCAATCGTCAATTTGAATGTGCTCGCACCCGACACGCCCCGAACCCGTGGAACACGCAGTGCAATTGATTCAGTTGGCGAGATGACCTTGTACCTGGAGTTGCTGGATTCAGTGACCGGTGACATGCTGGTCAAAATATTGGATCATCAGGTTGACCGAAGCCGGGCGCGGATACAACTCCGCAATTCTATACGCAACGAGGCTGCGGCCAGGGAAATGCTCACCGAATGGGCGGTGATTTTACGCAACGGCCTTGATGAAGCGAGACTGGCTGTTCGCGGCAAGTAGGGGATGGGTAAAATGTCTGGGCTAAGCAAACAGCGAAGCATTGACCATAAAGTGCACGGCTATACTTGCCGCGTACCCCAATGCCACTGCCCAGGACCATTTCAGGTGAGCGAAGAATGTGTAGACGCCACGTGCCTGGCCCATCACTGCAACACCTGCCGCAGAACCGATGGACAGCATTGATCCACCCACGCCCGCCGTCAAAGTCACCAATAGCCACTGCCCCTGGTTCATGTCCGGGTCCATCGCCAGCACCGCAAACATCACCGGTATGTTGTCAATCAGAGCCGAGGCCACACCAACGATCACATTGGTTATCGTCGGCCCCATGCCGGTATACATCAGTTCCGAACCCATTGCCAAATACCCGAATGCACCTAAACCACCGACGCAAAGAATCACGCCGTAGAAAAACATCAATGTATCCCACTCGGCTTTTTGCAGGTTTGTGAAAATATCATAGGGCTTGGACGGTGCACCACTTATCTGCTCATGAACAGCCTCGCTACCCAGTGCAGAATCCTCCACCGGACCATGCGGCATCTGTTCGGATTTACTGAGCTTGAGGTAATATCCAAACAGCTTCAGAAAACCAAGACCGGTCATCATGCCGATCACCGGTGGCATATGCAGGTAATTGTGCATGGAAACGGCCATCATGATGGTCAAAATAAATAGCGCGACGACAATCCACGCGCCATGGCGCAAATGGGCTTCTTCTTCGACCGGGTCAGGCTGACCCGATGGCAGGGCAAATGACAATATAGCCGCCGTAACCAGCCAATTCACAACCGATGGCAAAAACAGGGCAAAAAATTCACTGAATTGCACCAGCCCTTTTTGCCAGACCATCAACGTGGTGATATCACCAAACGGGCTGAAAGCACCGCCGGCATTGGCCGCAACCACGATGTTGATACAGGCAAGCACGACAAAACGGTGATTGGCACCACCAACAGATATCACCACCGTGGACATCAACAGTGCGGTTGCCAGGTTATCTGCAACCGGTGACATCGCAAATGCAATACCGCCGGTTATCCAGAATATTTTGCGCAAAGAAAAGCCTTGATTGACCAGCCATGAACGCAGCACATTGAATATTCCGCGCTCCTCCATGGTGTTGATAAAGGTCATTGCCGCCAACAGAAACAGGAACAACTCAACAAATTCCAGCAGGTTGTGGCGCACCAACTCCGCGGCTGTGTGGGTGTCGCCGGCCATTGAGTAAGCCAGCGCAACCAGCATCCAGATGATGCCGGCAGCCACGATCACCGGCTTGGATTTGCGCAGATGAATGTTTTCTTCGAGGATCACCAGTGCGTAAGCGCCAATAAATATGGCGATCGAAAGATATCCCGCCCAGTGTGTTGTCAGGTCCATGTCAGTTTCGCCGGTTCACATACATTCAAAATCATCCAGACCTGTCGGTTTGCAGCGATCAGGCCACTGATATTTTCGCCAGTAATCAACGTATCCGATATCCTGCAACCAGGCTTTAAAGCGCGGATCGCGCCGCAAGGCAGTGCTCCAGGGATTCCACATGGTTGCATAGATTTCCTGGTTGTCGATTTCAACGGCGCGATCTGTGCCAATATCAAAAATAAGGTCTGAACCGATAATCAGCAAAATTTCAAATCCAACTTTATTATCAAGCCCACCGCTTTCCACTGCGGCCATGATGGCCTGTTCCACCTGTTCCTTTCGGTCCGGGAATTCAATGGCGTCAATCATCCAGTCTGCATACTTGGCAGGCAATACATCAGAACGCAGTTTCAAGCCTCGAAATAATTCACGGGCCAACTCAAAATCACGGTTATTTATGGACGCAATACCCAGCACGTAGTCTCTGAATGCAAATCCCTCAATACCATTCAAAACGTCCGCTGCCTGTTCGGAGCGACCACTCAATGAAAGGGCCGAACCAAGCGACAATGCCAGCAGGCGATTCAGGGGGTCACGGTCGTAAGCCAATGTCAGTCCTGTGACTACACTCTCAAAGTAACCAAGGCGAATGAGCAATTGCGAGTACCAGTGGATGATATTTGAATCTACATTGCCCATCGAATGAATACGCTGGAATATGGCAGAGGCTTCTGCATAATGTCCGCGGGTCGACTTGATGCCAGCCAATACACCCAGCGCCTCTGTGGATTCGGGGTCTATATTTAGCGCATAGTTGGCACTGTCCTGTGCCTGCACATAATAATCTTCCCTGGTCAGGGTCAGGTCGTAGGTCGGCAATAACCAATAGCTCGCAGCAATACCTGCGTGCGCTCTTGCAAATTGTGGGTCCAGCTCCACCGCTTTCCAAAAATACCCGAGGGCTTCACGCAGGCCTTTTCCTTGCTGGCTAATCCGATCATTCAAAAGCTCACGACCTCTCAGGTATTCAGTGAACGCATTGATGTCGCTGGTTGTCGCCTCTTTGGAATCCGGTTTTTCGGCCTCATCAATCGTCAGTTTGAGTGACTCTGCGATATTTGACGCAATGTCATCTTGCACCGAAAAAATATCCTCGTAAGGGGTATCATAATTCTTTGACCAGATGTGATAGCCATTGCGCGCATCGATCAACTGCGCAGTAACGCGAATTTCATCACCAACGTGCCTGATGCTTCCCTCGAGCACGACACCCACTTTCAGTTGTTCAGAAATTTCCATCACCGTTAATTGTGAGTCTCTGAATGCAAACGAAGACGTCCTCGCCACCACCTGCAACCCATCCAGACCGGCAATCAGGTTTATGACCTCTTCCGCTATACCATCGCCAAGGAACTGATGGCGCTTTTCCTCACTCAAATCAACAAAAGGCAGTACAGCAATGGCGCTTTGGGAATAAACGACCGGCTGGTCAGGTGCCTGTGTCGCCTGCCGGGCCAGTGCATCAGGCGGGATCGATCCAACACGCGATTCGCGCGTCCACTGGTACAGGGCCAGCACAGCGACGATCCCCAACAACCAATATGATGTCGCGCGAATGGTTTGAGAACTTCGCTGGTACCATCCCTGGGTGGGTTCCGCCGCTGGCCCTGCCGCATTGCTTTCACGGTCTGACCGCGATACGTCAACCGACATTCGATAACCAACGCCGCGCACCACTGCAATATAGGGGCCGTGACCTTTGTCTTCACCCAGCACCTTACGCAACAATAAAACGCGTTTGTTGACTGTGCCCCGGTCCACGACAAGACCGCTCCAAACTTCTTTCTCCAATTGCTCAACGGGTACAACGTTTGGTGCATTTCTTGCAAGCGAAAGCAATAGCAAAAAAGACAGGCGAGGGATCGCAACGACCTCACTTTCTCTTTTTACTTCCTGCGTACCTGCATCCAGTGACAGGTCTCCGATGCTATAGCATTCAAAGCCCACTGATAATAACCCCTACTCAAACAATCCCGATATTTTTGGTAGTCAATCCTAACCCATCTGTAAACGTTCCGTAAATCTTCCATCAATCTTCGGCAAAATAATTACCGCTCATCTCACCACTGTCATATAGTACCTCTGTGCTCTTGGGGCTGTTTTGGACTTCCTCTCTGGTACCCGGTTGTAACTGGTGATTACGGGTTTGATCTGGCATTTAATGCAAAATAAAAGTCGTGTGGTGTGTCCTCCGAAAACTACCACATGATTTTTTTTGAGCAGGGACAACTCCGTAATGCGGGAACCCGGAAAGGGAGGCAATCTACGGTTGGATAAAATAATTAACTGACTGTAAGACGCCAGGCACATTTAAAAATAATAAGAAAAGACTGGGATGGTCGCTGGAAAGAGCGGCCATCCCGTTTTTGAGTTACCCCGACTCCTCTGTCCGGTTTGACATCTTCCCCCCCCACTAAACTGGCCTATCCGGGAGTCGGGTTTTTCTTACCCGCGTATTTAATTCAACATGCTTGCATCAACACTCACACAAGCGTGCTTATCAGTTTATAATTTGATTTTTACAAGCTGAACTGACTGGCCAAATTGAAATTAACTACCTCAAAGACCGTAGTGCTTCTCTCTAGCCTGCTGCTGGTGGGCGCTTGCTCATCACTTATGCAGTCTGCAACAAATAGCATGGCAACCAACCTTAATGCAGCCATCATGAACCAGAACGACCCGGAAACGGTGCGGGATGGTGCGCCGGCTTATTTACTGATGCTCGACAGCTTTGTCGAGGGTTCACCTGATGACGCGGCGATGCTGGGTGCTGCCGCTGAACTGTATGCTGCCTACGGCGTGGTTTTCGTTGACGATCAACAGCGTGCGGGCCGCCTCACCAGCAGGGCTCTTGTGTACGGACAACGCGCCATTTGCGCGAGTAACAAATCTGCTTGCGGCATTGCTGGTCTGAGCTTCAAGGAATTTGAAACCGTGTTGGATAAACTGGGGAAAAGGGATGTTCCCAGCCTGTATACATTCGGTCTGACCTGGATGGCCTATATCAAGGTACACAGCAGTGATTGGGGTGCGATGGCAAAGTTGCCCCGCGTAGAGGCTGTTCTTTACAGGGTGCAAGCGCTGGATGAGCAATACAATGCGGTTGAAGTTGAGCATTTTCTTGCCATCCTGAATACCATCCGGCCACCGGCGCTGGGCGGAAAATTTGACCTGGGAAAGTCCCAATATGAACATGCGCTGGCTTTATCGGACGGCAAAGACCTGTCAATCAACGTTGATTACGCCCGCTATTACGCCCGCACATTATATGACCGTGAACTACACGACCGTTTGTTGAACGAGGTGATAGCCGCTGACCCTGTTCAACATGGCTACACCTTGTTCAATACGCTGGCCCAGCGTGACGCACAGGAATTGCTCGACACTGCGGACGATTATTTTTAAGGAAAAGGAATTTTAATGATGCCCCGTTACCCCACAATTTCAATTATCTGGAAAGTTACTACCGCACTGGCGCTGTATGGCGTGCTGTCCGTGGGCCACGCGCAAACGCTGAAAATCGCGACCATTGCGCCAGAAGGCTCCGCATGGATGAATTCAATGCGGGCTGGTGCAGTGGAAATTGGCGAACGTACCGAGGGACGCGTCAAGATCAAGTTTTATGGTGGCGGCGTCCAGGGTAACGAAAAGCAAGTGCTGCGCAAAATGCGAATTGGCCAGTTACATGGCGGCGCCTTCTCGACAACTGCATTGGCAATGTTTCAGAAAGATGCTCCACTTTACTCATTGCCCATGCTGTTTAATGACCAGGCCGAAGTAGATTTTGTACGTGGGCACATGGATAGCATCCTGCGCCAGCGTTTGAAGCAGGCCGGCTACGTTGATTTTGGTTTTGCAGGTGGTGGTTTTGCTCATCTGATGTCAACCAAACCGGTAAAGAACCTTGCAGACATGGGCGGTTTGAAAATCTGGATACCGGATGGCGACAGGATATCGTATATCGCCATCCAGGCACTGGGCATTTCTCCCGTCACTTTGCCTCTTACAGACGTTTTGACTGGCTTACAGACAGAACTCATCGATACCATCATGGGGCCGCCAGCGGCCACTATCATTTTACAGTGGAACACCTCCGTCAGTTACATCACCGAGCTGCCACTGGCCTATATCTACGCGTCGCTGGTGATCGAGAAAAAGTATTTTGACCGGCTGCAGCCGGCAGACCAGCAGGTTTTCCGGGAGGTGATGGAAGAGGTTTACCGCGGGATGGATAAGCAAGGCACGATAGATAACGAGGAAGCATACAAGGCCTTGATTGATGACGGCCTGGTACCGGTGGCCCCCGACCAGGGCCAATTTGGCGTGTGGCGGGAAATCGTTAATAAATCCAATCATGAGCTGGCTGAGGAAGGCGTAATTGACGTGAATTTATTGCTTGAAGCCGAGTGTTATATCGCCGCTTACCGGGCTGGCGAGTTGGAAAAAGACTGCAGCCCTTGAACCGCACAGGCGCAGTTTTTCGCAAACTCGGCAAGGCAGGTACCCGGGCTGAGGATGCATTGTTGCTGTTGATCCTGATCGGCATGATTTTGCTGGCCGGGGCACAAATATTCCTAAGAAACTTTTTTGACTACAGCCTGTTCTGGGGCGATGAAATGCTTCGCCTGATGGTCTTGTGGCTGACCATAGCCGGTGCCCTGGCTGCCAGCCGGATGAATAAACATATCAGTATTAAAGTGCTGGATCGCTTTTTACCCGAACGCCTCCAGTTACCAACGCTGGTTCTTATTGATTTATTCACATCTGCCGTGTGTGCGCTACTGGCCTGGCAGAGTGTTCGCTTTGTAATGAGTTCCTATGAATACGGCGATACACTGATGAACAACACACCTGCCTGGATGTTGCAGATCATCATGCCCGTCGGCTTTGGACTGATGGCCTACCGGCATTTGCTGGCAGCGCTCAGCAGACCATTCAAACCGGCTGAAAGTGACAGCAAACCATGATAATTCTTGGGCCGCTACTGGTATTGTTGGCTTTACTCGGTGCACCGCTGTTTGCGGTGATTGCGGCAACCGCGTTTTGGAATTTCTACCAGGTTGACATTGACCTCCAGGCAGTCGTCATCGAGTTTTTCGGGATCGCCGAAATGCCGATCTTGCTCGCCATCCCGTTATTCACTTTTGCCGGTTATCTGCTGGGCGAAAGTAACGCCCCGCGGCGACTGGTACGCCTGACGAGTGCCCTGCTCGGCTGGATGCCGGCGGGACTTGCAATCGTGTCGCTGATTGCCTGTGCATTTTTCACCGCATTCACCGGAGCATCCGGCGTGACCATTATTGCGTTGGGTGCAATTTTGTTTCCCGCCATGCAGCAGGCTGGCTACCCGGAAAAGTTCAACCTGGGCCTGGTTACAACCGCTGGCAGCCTCGGCTTGCTGTTTGCGCCTTCGCTGCCATTGATTCTGTATGGCGTAATTGCAAAGGTACCAATTGAAAGTCTGTTTCTTGCTGGCTTGTTACCCGGTTTTCTGATGCTATTCATTTTGTCGGGGTACAGCATCTGGAAAAATAGCGCAATCCGCACACCGCTGGGTGATTTTTCCTGGAAAGAAGTACGCACCGCGTTGCGTGAAGCCGTTTGGGAGATACCGTTGCCCATCGTTGTACTGGGAGGAATTTACAGCGGTTATTTCGCAATCTCAGAGGCGGCGGCGGTCACTGCCCTATATGTTTTGATCGTGGATGTGCTAATACTCAAGGAAGTTTCATTCAAAAAACTGCCCTCTATCGTGCGTGAATCGATGGTGTTGGTAGGCGGCATCATGATGATTCTGGGCGTGTCGCGGGCGTCTACCAATTTCATGATTGATACGGGTGTGCCACAACAACTTCTGGAATGGATCAGCGGCTTTGTCACCGGCGAAATTGCATTTATGGTGATGTTACTGGTGTTCCTGCTGATACTCGGTGCAATCCTTGATATATTTTCGGCAATTGTACTGATTGTGCCATTAATTCTGCCGGTGGCTACGCAGTTTGGCGTACATCCGGTACACCTTGGAATTGTTTTTCTCGCCACCATGCAACTTGGTTACATCACACCACCGGTGGGGCTCAACCTGTTTATTGCGGGTTATCGTTTTGACCGGCCGATCGTGGATATCTATTTATCAACTTTGCCGTTTTTTGTATTCCTGATGATAGCAGTCGCAATAATAGCGTTCTGGCCCGCACTTTCGCTGTTTTTGCTATAGGAAATCTTCAGGCTTGTCCGGTTGAAAGGTCAACGGCAGCCGTGATGGCTGCCCAGTCTTCATAGCGCTCATCCAGCAAGCGGTAATCTTCCATGTCATCGACATCAAGACTGAGACCGCCGAAGGGGGTGACAACGAACTTTACCGGTCCGCCCAATACATCACTGACGCTTTTTTCAACACGATCCAGTGTGTTGCCCGCTTTCAATTTTTTGTACAGCCAGCCTTTTCTTTTTGATTGCATCAAGGTGAACTGAACTCTCGCGGTCAATCTGGCCGCGTGCCAACCGCCTTTTTGTTTAAACAAGCTGAATATCAGTTTTACCACGTTGTGCCAATCTTTGGCTTTGCGGTACGAGAAACCCGTTTGCAAAAACTCCTGATGTGCAAGTTTTCTTGGTCGTCCGACATATATATTGGCCAGGCGAACCCTTCCGGAGGCCAACTCGACAAACGGCCGCTTGATTCCGGGTTTTCCGCCTGCCGGATAAAATGGTGTTACACCGGGCTCATCTGCAACACCGACCAGCATTGCGACAGGTTGGTCAGACATCTGGTCCACCCACGCACATCTGGCAACAAAGTCATCCACGGCACGGGACGTGACCAGCGGGATATCACAGGAAATTATCAACAGTGGGCGATCTTCTATGGGCATGTCAGCGGCAGTCTTGTGGCACATTTCTGACGCTTCGATACCAGCCCAGGTATTGGTCAGCATTTTTCCGCGCTGGGCGATAATGTTGACGGAATCCGGAACATCGCCCAGCGCTTCGAGCAAACTGTCAGCGGGACCAACAACAAATATTCTGTCGATGCTTTCAGCGCCCACCAAAGCATTCACCACGTAGTTGACCAGGGCCTGGCCGCCCACTTTTAAAAATGCCTTGTTCTGGCCACAAATCAGTCGCCTGGGATTGTTGTGCGTGCCTGCCAAAACAACGGCATCCAAACGAACCGGGTAGGCTGAGACGGGCTGCGCCAAGGCATCATTCGAGGCATCTGCATTAGTCTGCAGATGTTTGTCCGGTTCAGCTTGCATAACACCGTAGGACAAGGCTGCCAATTATATTTCTTCCACTATGATCGTCAGGCTGAATTAAATTTTTAATAACCCGCACGAGTTGCAATACAATATTATCAAAGACCATTCCCTGAACCTCTTTGAGAAGTCCAATAATTGTATAATAGATTTAACGGCAATGCCTGTAAGCTGACACCCGAATGGTGGGTCCAGGCTGAAGTGGGATTTCACGGACGCAAAAACCCTGAGGTCAGCGTGACCTACCGCTGGTGATTGTTAGCTGACCCCGCCGTAGTGGATGCCGGTCAGGTCCGTCATGTCACGTTTGAACGTGGTCAAGTCATCAAAATTGAACTGGTTCAGGTGCTTATGACCACACGCGCGCGCTAAAACCTCCATCAATGATACCGACGCCTGGAAAAACCGGGCCAATCGCTGCGCCGCCTGATCAACGATCAATCTCGCTCGTAAATCTTCTCTTTGGGTCGCAATACCCACCGGGCAATTATTGGTGTGACAAGCCCGCATACCGAGGCAACCGATGGCTTGTAACGCAGAATTAGCCACCGCAACCCCATCTGCACCCAATGCCATGGCCTTGGCGAAATCTGCCGGTGTACGCAAACCACCCGTGATAATGAGTGTTATACCTTCTGAGCTACTGGCATCGAGGTGCCGCCGTGCCCGTGCCAGCGCCGGGATTGTCGGGACAGAAATATTGTCCCGGAATATCAAGGGTGCATCACCGGTGCCACCTCCCCTGCCATCCGATATGATGTAATCGACACCGATCTCCAATGCTGCATCGATGTCTTTTTCGATGTGCTGCGCTGACAATTTAAAGCCGATGGGGATTCCGCCGGTCATTTCACGAACCATCTCAGCAAATTCTTTGTAGGGTTGCAGCGAATTCCAATCGGGAAAGTGTGCGGGAGAGACTGCAGTTTCACCGGCAGGCAAATTCCTGACTTCAGCGATTTTACCCTGTACTTTGCTGCCGGGCAGGTGTCCGCCAGTACCTGTCTTGGCACCCTGACCACCTTTGAAGTGAAAGGACTGCACAACTTTTAGTTTTTCGGGGCTATAACCAAACCGGGCAGATGCCAGTTCATAAAAATATCGGCTGTTGGCCTGCTGCTCTTCCGGCAACATACCACCCTCACCCGAACATATCCCGGTACCAGCCAGTTCTGCCCCTTTTGCAAGTGCCACCTTGGCCTCTTGTGAAAGCGCCCCGAAACTCATGTCTGTTACAAAAAGCGGAATATCGAGCCTGAGCGGTTTTTTCGCATTCGGCCCGATGACCAGGCCGGTCTCAACCTTTACTTCATCAAGTTGCGGCAAACGATGTAACTGGGCGACCACAAACTGAATATCATCCCACATTGGCAACAAGCCTCTGGGTACACCCATCGCTGCGCCCGGTCCGTGCATACCGGTTTTTGCAAGTCCATCTGATGCCAGTTTGCGGATAAATTTTACGTAAGGTTCATCTGCAGTTCCGGTGGGGTCCTGATACTCACCCTGGTAGCTGTTGCGATCATAGGGTTGTGGATGCTGGCTCTCCCAGGCAATAATTTCATCCTTATCGACCCACACCTGGCCACCTTCGAGCCAGCTTTCGAATTTTGGCAGGGTTTCCTTATTGTTGTACTCGGACACCCCGGTATCAATCCGGTAATCCCAGCCGTGCAGGCCGCAGATCAGGTTGTCGCCATGGACACTGCCATCTGACATCAACGCACCGCGGTGCGCACAACGGCCATAGAGCACCGAAACGTTTTCGTCATAGCGGGTGATAACCAGATCAACATTGGCAAGCAGTGCGTGAATTGGTTATCTGTCTTGCAGATCAATCCATTGGGCAACGGCATATTTTTGCATAAGTCTTTCCCTGTCTATACTGTGATTTTGAAGTCTCGTCAAGCCGATTGTACGGTAGTTTCACCAGCGCCAAACGGTCACTCACCTGACCGGTAGATCAATTGATTTCATTCACAGGTTTTCCGAATCATCAAAACTGGGTTACTCTAATAGGGACATTTGATTCCTGAGGGAACAAATTCAGTCTGGATATTTATCACAATAACCTCTAAGAGGGAGAGATCAATCGTGGAGCTTGCACTTTTTAGCGAAAATTCTGTGGCGTTTTTATTACGCTGGGTACATCTTCTAGCCGGTATTACCTGGATAGGTCTGCTGTATTATTTCAATTTTATCCAAGGCGAATATTTCAAGGAAGCCGAAGGTGGCGCAAAGTCAGACGTCATCCAAAAACTGGTCCCGCGGGCACTCTGGTGGTTTCGCTGGGGCGCAATGTTTACATTCCTGAGCGGTATATTTTTAATATATATTAAACACTTAAGTGGTATCGGGATCATGATCGGCGCCGTTCTTGGCATCATCATGTTTCTCAATGTCTGGTTGATTATCTGGCCGGCACAAAAGATCGTGATCGCGTCCGCCAAGCAAGTCGCGGGCGGTGGTGAGCCTTTAGCGGCTGCAGGTACAGCATTGGCGAAAGCAGGTCTCGCGTCCCGTACCAATACGCTTTTTTCGGTCCCGATGCTTTTCTTTATGGCGTCTTCCGTTCACCTGGGCCAACTGCAAACATCCGTCCATTCCACCGGGCTTACGTCCATCGTGCTGGTTTTCGGATTGATCATCGCGCTGGCGCTCAATGGCGTGGTTGGTAAAACCGGCCCGTTCACATCGGTTAAAGGCGTGATCAGCAGCGGTTTTCTGTTAACCGCCATTTTATATATCCTGGTTGAGGTGACTTGATCAATTAATTGGTCGGGTATTTGACCAGGAAGTTGACTGGAAAAACATAGCTTTTTAACTCAGACCCGGGGGCTTTCCCCGGGTTTTTTTATTTGCTAAAAAAGTTTTGAACGAATTTTAATCAATTGTATTCGCTTCGTCGCAAAGCCAAAAGAAACTATAAATTGATCTTGTTCATCTATTCAATTACTTGTGATTTCTATGTCATGCAGACGATTAAAAAAACAACCTAAATAGCACTTTTTTCGCTTTGACAATTTTCACGATTGGGAGTATCTTGAATCCCCCGTTAGATGAAACCCACCGACCGAAAGGTTGGGGTCGCAGGAAGGACGGAAGCGGTCGAAAGACCGGGTTCGAACGGAATGCGAATCTGCTGGAAGGCTGACCCGCCTGAAAGTGGAGAGGGCGGAAGAAAACGGATAGCGTCCAGATGGTAAAGGACGCGTCACCCGGACCGGGTTCTGCCAAAAGAAGCGGTCGTACCATAAGGGTGACTCGATAGGAATACGCGGTTCCTTGAGATAGACGCGCAAGCGTCGATAAATAAAAGCGGGAAGAAGACCCGCGACCAGAAACCGAAGGGCGGAACAGATCGGACTGGACGAAGTTGGAAAGGCCTAGGAGGATCTGCAGTCCACCATTAAGCGGAGTTCCTACACTTCTACGACGAGGGAGACGCAAGTGTCCCTCGTTTTTTTTTGCCCCGAATAAATGGAATGAAAGAATCAATCGAAAGATTAAATTCAAGCATTCTGTCCGCATCTCTTTCGTACTACAATGATGTGAAGTGAAACGAAATATATCCAGCCGGTTAACGGTCCTTGCAGGAAGCACTAAAACTCTGAGGTTTCTTTGTTGAAAGACCCGATCATCTGTATCAACAATTTGTCATTTCAACGAGGCTCACAGGTCATCCTCGACGATGTCAGTATGGAGATCAAACGTGGCAGCATTGTCGCGATCATGGGACCAAGCGGTGTTGGCAAAACCACCATCCTGAGACTGATCTCAGGCCAGCTACGCCCAAACAAGGGAAGCATAGTAGCGGAAGGGAAAACGGTTTCTGCGATGTCCAGAAAAGAGCTGTATAGATTTCGCAAAGATGTCGGCGTATTACTGCAAAATGGTGCATTGTTCACTGACCTGACCGTATTCGAAAATGTTGCCACACCGCTAAGGGAACATACCAGGCTGTCCGAGGCGGAAATCAGCCAGCGGGTTAACGACAAGCTGGAATCGGTTGGCCTCCTGGGCACCCAGGAATTGATGCCTCACAGCCTTTCCGGCGGTATGGCCCGGCGGGTTGCGTTGGCACGCGCGGTCATACTGAATCCGAATATTGTGTTATTTGATGAACCCATGACCGGTCTTGACCCGATCGCCATGTCCACTGTCAGCCGGTTGATACGCGAAACAAATGACCGGCTTGGCTCAACAAGCATTATCGTGACGCATAATGTTGCGCAAATGAAAAAGCTGGTTGACTACTGTTATATACTGGCACAGGGGAAATTGATCGCCCAAGGCAGCCCGCAGGCACTGGTGAACAGCAGTGACCCGGCAGTGGACCAGTTTATGCACGGACGCGTTGAGGGGCCCATTTCATTCAAGTATCAACAAACTGCGGCGGAAAATGCGTCATGAGCAGAAACACCCCGGGTATCTGCCAATGAAATTTCTAACGCCAATTGCTGAAACCGGCCATTGCGGGCTCTTTCTGTTTCGCATGCTCGCTGGTCTCCGCCTGGAACGCCAACAATTGGTGAGCGTGTTGCAACAGATTTACCTGGTGGGCGCCCGTTCATTGGTGATTATCATGATCAGCGGTTTTTTTGTTGGCATGGTACTCGCGCTGCAGGCGATCAATGCGCTGGAGCAGTTCGGCGCTTCTGACCAGGTAAGCTTGCTGGTGGGAAAGACCTTATTCCGGGAACTCGGCCCGGTATTGACCGCATTGCTTTTTGCTGGACGGGCAGGTACATCGATAGCAGCAGAGATCGGCCTGATGAAGGCCACCAGCCAGATCGATGCAATGCAATTGATGGCAATCGACCCGGTGCAACGAATCGCCCTGCCCCGTTTTCTGGCCGGTCTCATATCTGTGCCATTGTTGACCGCGATGTTTAACGCCTTTGCGATATTGGGCGCGGTTGTTTTTTCAATCGGCGTCATGGGTCTGGACCCGGGGATTTTCTGGAGCAAACTGCAAACCGGTATTTATTTTGGCAAGGATTTTATGGGCGGTTTCTGGAAAAGCGTTATATTTGGCGGCCTGGTCAGCCTGGTGGCAGTGTATTTCGGCTACTATGCCAAACCCACCGGTGAAGGCGTTGGTACAGCCACGACCCGCACGGTGGTCATAAGTTCGGTGCTGGTACTGGTTTTTGATTTCATCATTACTTCGTTCCTGGTTTAGAACACCGGGGGTTTTTAAGGTTTAACGGAAAAGAGAATGCGGGCAAATTACAAAGTAGAGTTCACTTCCGGCGTATTTTTACTCTTGGGCATCGCCGCCCTGCTGTGGCTTGCCACGGAAGCAACCGATTATGGAATGCAGGTAGGTGATGATACCTACAGCATTACCGCACGCTTCACAAATGTCGCTGACCTGAAGACCAGGGCGCCAGTGAAAATCGGTGGCGTCACGGTCGGATTGGTGGAGCGCATTACACTGGACCCGGTCACATTTGATGCAATTGTCGAAATGAAGATTGACCAGCGATTTTCAAACATTCCCAGCGACAGTGGTGCGTCCATTCTCACCAGTGGCGTGCTGGGAGACCGATACGTCGGCCTCGACCCCGGTGGTGCGATGGATGCGTTGGCAGACGGTGATCAAATCGTGCAAACCCAGCCTGCGGTGGTGCTGGAATCGTTGATCAGCAAATTCCTGTTCAATACCAATAAAGGCGATGATGAATGAAGCCCCGGGTCATCCGATTCATTGCTACCCAATTCGTTGCCATCCCGTTGCTGGCTGCGCTCGTGTTGTTCAGCGCGGCGCTACAGGCAGAAGTCATCACAAATGATCCTGCATCTGCGCTAGAGCGCGTGACCAAGCGCATATTCTCCAAGTTAAGTGAAAACATGGATGAATACACCGAAAACCCGGAAGCATTACAAGACCTGGTGCGGACGGACTTGATGCCGATAATTGACGTTCAGTATTCAGCCCGGCTGATACTGGGTCGTGCCGGTCGCGGGCTTGAAAAGCAGAAAATCGATGAATTTGCCGAAGCGATGAGTAATCTGCTGGTTAACCGTTACGCCAAAGGCCTGTTGTATTTCAAAAGCCTCGAGCAACTACAGATACTACCCATCAGGGGCGAGCTGAATGAAAAGTTCACCCGGGTTCGAACCCGGATAAAGCTGCCCGAAGGTGGTTACGCACCTATCGATTACGCCTTTCATATGACGACCGAAGGCTGGAAGGCGTTCGACATCATCGTCGAGGGTATTTCTTATGTCACGACCTATAGAAATCAGATCATGCCCGACGTGCTGGCCAATGGTATTGACAGCGTGATTGCGAGTCTGAGCAATGGCGATCTGGACATCGAAGACTAAAAACCCGGCATGCAAAGCAAATACACTTTTATCACTACCATCCTGCTGAGTCTGTTGCTAACGGCGTGCGCGGGCACGCAAAACCGGCACACTGACCCTGAAAACGACCCGTGGGAAGGCTTTAATCGCAAGGTCTACGCTTTCAACGAGGGTATGGATAAAGTGGTACGCCCGGTGGCAGTGGCCTACGACAAGGTGATGCCCGACCCGGTACAGCGGGGGGTAGGCAATTTTTTCAGAAACCTGAACTTCCCGGTCACCTACATCAACCAAATCCTGCAAGGGAAGTTCAAGGAAAGCGGGCGCAGCCTGAGCCGTTTCCTGATCAATTCCACCATCGGCCTGGCCGGTTTTTTTGACGTCGCCTCGAAATGGGGTATCCCATATTATGACGAGGACCTGGGGCAAACACTTGCAACCTGGGGGTACGAGGACAGTCGCTACCTGATGTTGCCATTGTTCGGCCCTTCTACAATCAGGGACGGCACCACCCGTTACGCGGAAAGTGATGTGCATCCGGTTGGCGTATATTCCCGCAATCACCATACGTGGTGGCCCATTATCGTTCGCGGAATCGATCAACGCGCACGCTACCTGGATCAGGATGCTGAACTCGAGGAGGCTTATGACCCTTACGTGTTAATGCGGGATGTATGGCTGCAAAACCGGAAATACCAGATATATGACGGCGACCCGCCATTGGTGGACTATGATCTGTACCTTGATGATGACCTGCCTGAAGCGGAGCCCGAGCCAGATTCCGACGCCTGACCCGGAACGCGAAATTGGCGCGTGCTGCGTCAAGTGATAAGCTTTCGTTTTCATTTAAGCCATGACAATGGCAGGTTAAGGGGCAATCGAAGTGATAAAAAATAATAAAATTACAATATTGCTGGTGCTGATAATGCTGGTGGCGTGCGGGGAACCCCCGGCCACCGACGGCAAGGAACCATTAAAAATATACCGGCACGCCATGGATGGCTCACCCGGCTCGCTTGATCCCGCACAGGCCGCTTCGATTTACGCAAACTTCCTGGTGGTCAACCTTTACGACACTTTGTACAGATACAAATACCTGGCACGCCCATATGAGCTACAGCCCAACCTTGCCACCGGAATGCCAGAGGTCTCTGAAGACGGATTGCACCTGACCATACGGATCAAACAGGACGTGCACTTCATAGACGATCCGGTTTTTGCTGATGGCATTGGTCGGGAAGTCAGGGCTGAAGACTTTGTCTACTCAATCAAGCGACACTTTAACCCGGAGACCCGCGCCCAGGGTGCCTGGTTATGGCAGAACCGCATACAGGGTCTGGATGCCTGGAAAGCAGACGGCTCGGATTATGACGCCGAAGTTGAGGGTCTGCGCGCCAGTGACGATTACACCGTTGAAGTAATTCTGACCCAACCCTATCCACAATTTGTGCATACACTGACAGGTGGGTTTTCGGCGATCGTGGCCAGGGAAGCTGTTGAGGAATACGGTCAGGCGATGTCCAATCATGCCGTTGGTTCCGGGCCTTTTCGCTTGCAGTCACGGGACAGCGTTCGTGCTTTACTGAGCAAAAATCCCGGTTTTCGTCGTGAGCCATTTGACCTGCAGGATGAAGGCTATGACCCTGCCGCACAGGGTGATGCCGGTCTGGAGATTCTGCAGGGAAGAAGTCCGCCGTTTGTCGATCAGATTGAGTTTGAATTTATCAAAGACGGTGCCGCGCGCTGGAATACTTTTGCGGCGGGTGAGATTCACTACATAAGAGTTCCTGCTTTGCAGTTCGATGTTGTACTGGAGCAACGGAACCCGTTGAAGCTATACCCGCAATTTGAAGAAGAATACAATTTCGCGACCTCATCCGATGGGGGTTTCATCTATACCAATTTCAACATGTCCGACGACCGCATTGGATACCACGCCGACCCGGTACAAAACAGTAAGAATCACGCGTTGCGTTGCGCCATGGTCAAGTCATTCGACTGGGTGAAACGAAACCAGGTGTTCTTTTATGATGTCGGCCAGGTTTTTCCGGGAATACTGCCGCCATATGTGCCCGAATACGACCCGCAGCAGGATTTCAGTTCCAACCGCCGCGATCTGACCGGTGCACGGGAGTTATTGCTTGCTGCCGGTTGGGACAAAGACTCATTGCCGGTACTGGATTACGGTTTTCCGAGCAGTGTGTCCGAGCGGCAGGTTTTTGAGCAATTCCGTAGCTTTATGATGGATATTGATTATCCATCGGAGAAAATTCAGCCGATGATATTTGCCACATACGGTGATTATCAGCGTGCCTATTCACAGGGTAAAGTAACCTTGATTAACAGCAGTTGGATCATGGATTACCCCGATACAGAAAATCTGATGCAACTGTATTACGGACCGAATGCGGCACCGGGCTCGAATACCGCCAACTACAACAATCCGGAATACAACCGTCTTTATGATGTTGCCGCGACGATGGTTGAATCGCCGGAACGCACAAAGATATATCGTAAAATGAATGAATTATTGATTGCCGATTGCATCAGCTTTACCGGCATTTCCAGAACCCTGCTGTTCATGTGGGACAAGAAAGTGATTATGAAACCGGACCGCTCATTTCTGGGTGGTTATTTCATGAGGTTTGTTGATCTTGCGGACCCTGCTCACTCAACAGCACATGCGGACTAAACTGCCCTACATTGGTCGCCGATTACTGTACGGCGTCCCGCTTTTGTTAGGCGTTACCTTTATCAGTTTCCTTCTGATGGTCTATTTCGGACCGGACAAAACCTACGAATTGCTGGGGAAAAACCCCACCGCTGAACAGATCAGTGAGGTGCGGCATACGCTGGGCTACGACCGGCCATTTTTTGTGCGCTACGGTGACTACGTAAAACAGTTAGCCACATTGGACCTTGGCCTGTCCGACTCCACCGGCGAATCCGTCCTGTCAATTCTCAGCCGCACCTTACCGGTTTCCGTGGCGTTGGTGGTGCCCGGATTTGTACTAGGCAATATTTTTGGCCTGGTACTTGCGCTGCTGGCTGCCTGGTATCGCGGCAAATGGCTGGACAAGCTGATCATGGGCGCATCGGTAGCCGGTATGAGCGTCAGTTTCCTGGTAATTATCATTGGCTTACAGGTGTTATTGTGTACACCATACGGTCTGGACATATTTCCGACACGCGGTTGGCAGGTTTACGACCTGGGTTCATATATTGAATACGTGAGCGTGCCGACGCTGGCGCTGATACTTGTCACGCTGGGTTACAACACGCGATTTTACCGCGCGATAATGGTGAATGAGATCGACCGGGATTATGTGCGAACGCTGCAGGCGTTCGGCACATCACCGTTTTCGATACTGTTCAGGCATGTGTTGAAGAACAGCCTGATCCCGGTGGTCACGCGACTGATGTTTTCAGTGCCTTTTGTACTGATTTCAGGCAGCCTGCTGCTCGAAAGCTATTTCGGGATTCCGGGTATCGGCCTGGTGACGTTCAATGCCATTACCAGTGGTGACCAACCCATACTCAAAGCCGTGATTGGCCTGACCGGCGTGCTGTTTGTGCTGGCGCTGACGATCAACGACATGCTTTATGGTGTGGTAGACCCGAGGTTGAAAGAATCATGATCAACCCGACCTGGCAGCAATTGAAAACGGACCGGTCCGGAATGACCGGCCTGATAATCATTGGCTTGTTCGGTATTGTAGCTGTGGGTGTCTGGACCGGTTTGCTTGGTCAGGGCTGGTCAGACATCAGCGGCAACCCGTGGGAGGGTTCCAGCCTTAGCCACTGGTTCGGGACCAATATGCTCGGGCAGGACATCCTTCAGCGCGCCCTGGTTGGTGCTGCAACCGCACTTGAAGTAGGCCTGATCGTAACCCTGTTCTCCACTTTTTTTGGCCTGGTTCTGGGTGCGCTGGCAGGCTGGTACAACAATACATGGATTGATGAACTCATCCTGTGGATAAAAGGTGTGTTGGATGCGATACCTTTTTATCTTTTTGCTGCTGCCATCGCTTTTGCGTTGCAGGGCAATCATTGGGCAATGCACGTAGCGATGATCATCACATTCTGGACCACCACTGCCCGCATCGTTCGCGGTGAGGTGATGCGTGTCAAAAAACAGGAATTCGTTGAAGCTGCGCAGGCAATCGGACTTCCGGGCCTGACCATCGCCTTTCGCCACGTGATTCCCAATACATTTCATATTTTACTGGTACAGGCCGCAATCGTATTCGTGGCGGCTATCAAAACCGAGGTAATTCTGAGCTTCCTCGGTCTTGGAATACGCGATGGCGTAAGCTGGGGCCTGATGCTTGCAGAGAGTTCACAGGAAGTTTTGCGTGGGCATTTTGGCAATTTCATTGTTGCCAGTGTGCTTATTTTTGCGTTGCTGATGGGCTTTAACCTGTTGGCCGACGCGTTGTCTGATGCGCTTGATACGCGAAAACGCACCACATGAGTTCTGCGGCGCTCAAAGTGAGAAACCTCAGTGTCGTTGTTGACACCAAGGCCGGACGGAAAAAGATTGTCGATGACGTCAGTTTTGATGTCTTCCCCGGTCAGGCAACCGGTCTGGTTGGCGAATCAGGCTGCGGAAAGACCATGACGGCTCTCGCGATATTGGGGCTGATCCCGGCCTCGGGAGTTAGCATCAGTTCGCGCAGTATCGAAATAAATGGCAGAGATATCTCCAGATTAAACGCCGCTGAACGCCGTCGGGTTCTCGGCCGCGACATCGCCATGGTGTTTCAGCAACCCGGCACAGCGCTGGACCCGGTGTTCACCATTGGCCAGCAAATCAGCGCGGTGTACCGTCGCCACACAAGCTTGAATAGACGTGAAATTCGTCACACACTTCTGGGTGTACTTGAACAAATGGGTTTTAACCGGCCCGAAGAAATCACAGCGGCCTACCCGCACCAGCTTTCCGGCGGCATGCAACAACTGGCCATGATCGCAATGGCGACGGTGTGCAAGCCTGCCGTATTGATTGCTGACGAACCAACCACGGCGCTGGACAATCGTACCCAGGCTGTGATTCTGCAACAATTGCAGCGACTCCAAATTGAAAACCGGACCGCGATACTGCTGGTCAGCCATGATCTGGCAGTGATCAGACAAAGTTGTCGTAATGTGATGGTGATGTATTGCGGTCGTCTGGTGGAAAATACAGACTGCCCAAGCCTGTACTCGCATCCCCGCCACCCCTACAGCGCAGGACTATTGTCCTGTATCCCGAAAATCAGTGCGCACAGGCCTCCCGCAATCCAGGCCATACCCGGGCAGGTGCCAGCCTTGACCGATTTACCGGCAGGTTGTCATTTCGCACCCAGATGCGAACGAGCACACCAGCGGTGCAGACAATCTGTCCCGACCCTCATAACCGAAAATAACAGGGCTGTTGCCTGTTTCAGGCCGTTGCAATGAACGCTGTGGTCATGCTTGATCAACAACCATTGCTGGAACTGCGCGAACTGTGTGTGAATTTTCGCAAGCCTGCGAAAACCGCAAATAGTAAGACTACAAAACAGATTGCGGTTGACCGGGTCAGCTTTAGCATTGCCCGTGGTCGAACCCTCGGTCTGGTAGGCGCTTCAGGCGCCGGAAAAAGCAGTATTGCCCGTGCCATCATGCGTCTGGTTGAGCCACAGTCCGGTGAAATACTGTTGGACGGCGAAAACATCTGTGCGATGAATGCATCCCAATTGATGGACGCCCGTCGCCGCATGCAAATTGTGTTTCAGAATCCATCTGCTTCGCTAAGCCCCAGGCGCACAATCGAGCAAACACTGCTTGAACCCTTGCAGCATTTTTCAGACAGTGACTCTGCAGTTAAGCGGGAGAAAATCAGGCAAACACTGCATACCGTCGGGCTGGGGAATGATGTGCTTCAACGATATCCCCATCAATTCTCCAGTGGGCAGCAGCAGCGCATCGCCATTGCCAGAGCCTTGGTGACAGACCCTGATTTGTTGATCGCTGATGAAGCGGTATCGGCACTGGATGTATCTGTACAGGCGCAGATCCTGCAGTTAATCCGTTGCTTGCAAAGCAGGCTGGGTATTGCCTTTTTGTTTATCTCTCACGATCTGGCGGTCATCCGTCAAATCGCAGACGATGTGGCGGTAATGTATCGTGGTCAATTGCTCGAATATGCACCAGTCGATAGCTTTTTTGGCGGGCCGGCCCATCCATACTCACAATCCTTGCTTGAATTGGCAACCAACGTCACCGACCGCACCTCCGGACAACAAACGAAAAATGGGCAACTGCTAACCCAAACCCGGCGGTCAGCGTCGCGTGACGGCAAGTGTATTTATGTAGCCGGGTGTGAGTCCCGAATGCCACAATGTGAAACATCTGAGCCGGAATATCATCATCTGCATGACGAAATACCTCACACCGGTGACACGCATTGCGTAAGATGTCACCTTTATGGAAGCGATACGGGGAACACCAGTGATGGGTAAGATTTACGTGAAAACCGGGTTATTGATTTTCCTGGCCTTACTCTGTGCGTCATGTGGCGGAACAAAACTCATACGTGGTGAAGTGCCCATGGTACGCATGAATGAGTTAAGCCACGGGGCTGACGGTATTAGCGTGCAGCTTAGTATGCGGAACCTGAATGGTGTGGAACTTGATGTCCGGGACATCGACTTCAAGCTATCGGTGAAGGACGATGTGCTGTTTTCCTATACCGGCCCGGTGGATACCAAGATCGTCGCCAATGGCACCGAGGTCTGGGGTGTTCAGATAGAAGAAAGCGACCACAGCCGGACCTTGCTCAATTCACTGGAAAATGGCGAGGTCAAAAGCCTGTCATATTCGCTTGATGGATCTATCGGCACGCGGGAGGACGGCAAACTGCGATTCAGTCACTCTGGACACCTTTATCCTGTACCGGGAAGACCCGGCAAGTTTCGTTGATCTGTCTGATTGAATCATGGCGTCGGATTGACGCTGACGAATGGGACAGTTAATCTCTGAATATAATCAGTTGCCTTCGGGAGTTGGCCATGTCTTTACATATCAGTTTTGAATTGAGTGAGTCTGATCTGGATTATTTCCACCAGGCTATGCAACGGGCCTGCCAGGCTGCACAGGGCACGGGGCGTGATCAAGTCATCGAAAATGCAAAACAGTTGTTGGATGAAATCAATCGTTCTGATGCTACCGATTTTATTCGTGACCACATGAGGCAATTGGAAACCCTGATTGGCATGTTGGTTGACAAGGATTGGGGAATGTCGGAAGAAGACAGTGAGCGCGTTATTTCTGCATTGTCCTATTTTTCCGAACCTGAGGACCTGATTCCGGATGATATCCCGGGTCTCGGCTTCCTTGATGATGCGATCATGATTGAACTGGTCTGTAAAGAACTCGAATATGAAGTCCATGCGTACCGGGAATTTGTAATGTTTCGCGCAGTGGAAGTCGGCAGACACGACGACGATGCGCCGGCAGTACAAAGATCGGACTGGCTGGAAGAACGGCGCCAGCAATTGCATTCGCGGATGCGTCGCAGACGCAAAGGCAGACAAAGCAAAAGTGTTTCGAAATCGCCGTTCTCATTGTTGTAATCGACGCAGTACGGGCGATCTTTCCAGGTCCCGGTATCAACCTTCGCCATAATCGTTCGGACAGGCAGACTTAACGGATATCAACCCCATGGCGTCGATCCGGCATCAATATATCCTGGTCGGTATAGAAACCGACCCCACCCGTTTTCATGGTGAGAACGCGCGCCGACCGGCATTGCTGGACCGCGTTGCGTCTGAACAGATATTGGCGCACATAGTGACTGACCTGACCCTTTTGTATCCTGACATAAACCGATGCAGCCTTACCATGGCGGGCGCCTTGTTTGACCAGACCCAGGTATTGAGCCCTGGGCTTCCGGTATTTACTGCCCTCAAGACCCTGCAAATGGCAGACCGACCGGATGAGGAGTTTCAACCACGGTTATTGAGCATCGGCGCAAACGAAGGTGAAATGCCGCTGCCCGACCTGCAACCATTCACAGACATTCCCCTCGGCCTGCTGCAGGTTTTACCGGTTCTCCTCAGCGGCCCGGTCGATTATCTTGAAGCACTGGCTGAAGATATGGAGCACACTTTCCTCGACAAAGGGCAGTTATCAGCACACTCCGCCAAGGGTCTTGAATCTCACTTTGAAATGTCTGTCGAGCACGCCCGCTTCATGACCCTGACCGACCTGAACGCCATGTTACGCTTACAGTTGGAGCATTTCGGTTTTTTGCCGCTATGGGAATTGCTGGAGGCCGCCATCAATAGCACTTCAGAACCACTGGAAGTCACATCCGCAGTAGGGCTCAGGTTTGAATGGAGGGATGGCGCTGTACACAGCTATTTTGAGTCGTTTGACTGGTGGGCAAGTTATGGAGGAGGTGCAAAAAAACCCGCTCTGGAACGACAATTGCAGACCGCATACGCCGACTGGACACGCGAATACCGCCGCTACGTCACCATGCTGGAGGCACACGGTGTAAAGGTAAAGCAACACCTTGCGGGACTGGACCATGCAGAATTGACAGATTCATTCCTGCTGGAGGAGTCCACTGTCAGTCCCGGTAGAAATACAGCGACCGTGACCGAACACAGTTCCTCTGACCTGGGGACCATGGTGGTGACCGTCGTACATGGAAACCGGCAAATGAATTTTTATCCATTAATGGCCAGCGGTCTGAACGACCTGCATCGGTATATCCGCGAACAGGGATTCGCCGGCGATATCGCTTTCCCTGGTGGGATTTGTTATGACGAAAGCTCCCGCCAGTTGATTGCCGAGCCTGTGACCCGCCAAAGCTGAAGTAGCACATGCACAGCTACGACAATAACCCACTTGCCTTGGTCTCGGATTCCAGCATTCACGGAAAGGGTTTGTTCGCAAAAAAAGATATCCCGGAAGGCCAATGGATTGGACATTACGACGGGCCGGAAACGCAAACCAATGGCTTGCATGTATTGTGGGTCGATGCCGAAACAAACAGTGGCGCAGACGATGAGATCGAGTGGATTGGCTATGATGGCAACAACGAACTGCGTTTTATGAACCACAGCAGCAGCCCAAGTGGCCAGATGGACGGGCTGGATTTATACGCCCTGCGCAAGATCACGGCCAACGAGGAGATTTCCATTGATTACGGTGAGGAATTTTGCAAAACTTGATACTCTGCTGCCAAAGCCCCATGTAATCCCAATCGAAACACAAACCGGAATTCTGAATTATGAGCCTTAGTAACGCGACCCGCGAAAAAATCGAAAACTCACTGGACCAAAACCGGGTTGTGCTGTTTATGAAAGGCTCACCACAGGCACCCATGTGCGGATTTTCGGCCAAGACCGTCGGCCTGCTGGACTCTATTTTGAACGACTATTCCAGCATCGACGTGTTGCAGGATGAAGAAATTCGCGAAGGAATCAAGGAATTTGGCGACTGGCCAACGATTCCGCAACTGTACATTGACAAGGAACTGGTTGGTGGTTGTGACATCGTGACTGCGATGTTTAACAGCGGCGAGTTGCACCAGTTGCTGGGTTTGGACGCACCGGATCGCACACCGCCGGAAATAACCGTCACCGACACAGCGGCCAGGATGATCAATGAGGCGATGGCGGGTCAGGACAATATCGGCCTGCATTTCCGCGTTGATTCGGGTTGGCAGTCACAATTTAATCTGGCGCCTGCCGACGGGAGCGAAATAAAGGTCGAAGCTAATGGCATCACACTGTTATTTGATCTGGCCTCGGCCGACCGCGCCCGTGGTGCGGTCATAGACTGGGAAGAAACCATGCAGGGCGAGGGATTGACCATCAACCTGCCAAAGGCCCCGAAGCCGGTGAACCAGATGGAAGTCGCCAAGTTGAAACAAAAACTTGATGAAAATCAGATCATACTGATTGATATACGTGGCGAAGATGAACGCAACCGTGCGTCAATTGCTGCAGCCAGGTCAATGGATGGCAATGCCATGCAGGAAATTGAAGCCCTGCCAAAAGATACTGCGCTGGCATTCTTATGCCACACCGGCGGCTCAAGCCAGGTCGCTGCCGAGCATTTCCGCAAACTTGGATTCATCAATGTCAGCAATGTGGTCGGCGGTATTGATGCCTGGTCACAATTGATCGACCCGTCGGTGCCCCGATACCAATAGACCAATCCGCTCGCGGTGATGGCCGGTACGGCTTAGACAGCACCGTCACAGATCGAATTCTGCCACCACCGGGGTGTGATCCGATGGCCGTTCCTGACGGCGTGGTTCCTTGTCAATATAGGCCGCCGTGCAGACCTTTGACAATGCTTCCGAGGCCAGCACCAGGTCTATCCTCAAGCCCATGTTTCGCCGGAACGCGGCCATTCTGTAATCCCACCAACTCCAGCTTTTTTCCCGTTGTTCAAACAGCCTGAAGGTATCAACGAGGCCAAGATCCAGGACACGCTGCAACGCTTCCCGTTCCTCGGTGCTGCACAGAATTTTCTCAAACCAGGATTCAGGGTCGTGAACGTCCCGGTCCTCGGGTGCAATATTGAAATCACCCAAAACGACCAGCTTCTCATATTGTTGCGCCTGCTCAGAAATCCAGTTGGTCACCTGTTGCAGCCAATGCAACTTATACTCGAATTTATCCGAACCAACCTCCTTGCCATTAACGACATACAAATCAATGATCCGCGTGTCTCCTATGGTTACCCCAAGAATGCGCCGTTGCGGATCATCGAGGCCGTCAACGTCGGTCACGATGTCTGTCGCAGGTTCACGGCTCAGGATGGCAACACCGTTATAGGTTTTCTGCCCGGAAAATACACTGTGGTAGCCCGCCTCCAGCAACTCGTCCACCGGAAACCTGTCATCGGTCATCTTGGTTTCCTGTAAAGCAAGAATGTCCGGGCGGGCAACATCACACCAGGCCAACACGTGGGGCAGACGAACATTCAACGAATTCACATTCCAGGAAGCAATTTTCAACACGGTGTTTCCTCTTAATACACAAATTTATCGCACGCCGGATTGTTGTTGGCGACCAGCTTACGCATAATACCAGTTGGCAAAAGCACCCGTATTGGACTGCTGTACTGTTTGCGGAGTTTAAAATGAGAAAAACAGCCCAACCTTGCGCGCACCCGGATTCGTCCCGACCGGGGAAATCAGTATGAAAGCAGGGCTAAGCGGTGTCCAGAGATGGACGCAAGCGACCAGGAATTCGCTCCGCGGTATTCGTGATGCATGGCTGCATGAAGCTGCGTTCAGGCAAAATGTGGTGCTGTCGGTGGTATTGCTTTTACTGTCCTTCTGGCTCGCCCAAACGCTGGTGGAGTGGTTACTGTTGATTTTTCCGTTGTTCCTGCTGCTCATTGTTGAACTTTTGAACACTGCGATCGAAAATACAGTTGACCGGATCGGTGCGGAGCGGCACATACTTTCCGGCAGAGCCAAAGACATGGGTTCTTCCGCGGTTTTTTTATGCCTGATCCTGATCGGCACGACCTGGCTCAGCATGATATGGAGTAGATTTTTTGCATAAGCAAATATTGGGTTCTCGTTTGGTGGCTAAACCCTTAGTGGGTAAGGCCTTGTTATTGATCGTGATAATGGCGTTTCTTGCTGCCTGCAAACTGTCCACCGTTGACAAAAGCGAGTCTCGGAGTTGCGTTATCACGCCTCCCCCGGAGCCCACTGCGTGTACCATGCAATATGATCCGGTTTGCGGCTGTGATGGCAAAACCTACGGCAATGCCTGCAGTGCGCGTGGTGCAGGGGTTCCGGAAAGCACGGCTGGTGCCTGTGAGGAAAACCCCAGCAAACAAAACTCCGGCAATTGATATAGTGGGCTGATACAGTGGGCAACATTGTAGACATTAGGAATCTGACGATATGAAATTATTTCTGCGCACCACGGTGATGCTTTGCGTGGCGATCATATTAAGTGCTTGCCCACAAACCAAAGAGCAGAAAGACCTGACCGAGACCCTTAAACAATATGAAATTATTGTCAGGTGGGCCCAATGGGATGCCGCTTCTGATTTCGTATCGCCTGAATACCAGATAGAACACCCGATCACGCGACTGGAAATGGACCGGCTCAGATTATTTCGTGTCACCCGTTACCTGGTTCGTTCTTCAGTGCCGGTAGATCAGGGTAATGGCCTGATACAGGTAGTGGAACTCAGAATATTCAACAAGAACCAGGCGCGTGAGCGCATCATAATTGATGAGCAATACTGGAAATATGATGAACAGCGGCATCGCTGGTTCCTGCATTCCGGTTTGCCCGACCCGACCAATAAAGATTATTGATCCGGGCTTCGCGCCTGTCGGTGAATGCCTGCTGCTATTGAATGCGGCAAAAGCAGTGAGCCACAACTGAAAACCCACCCGATCTGGATGCAATAAAACGCAAGTCATCCAGCATGCTCTGCAGCCAGGATGCCTGCACACTGCCCGGCATACTTATGGACAAATCCAGTTTCGCAACAACACTTGAAACAAACTCCATAAAAAATTCATCCAGCGCTGATTTCTTCGCTTCAATCCATTCAATCTGGTAGTTATCTCCAAGACCTGCAATACGTGCACTGGCCTCGATGGCATCCTGAAATGTTCCGGTCTTGTCAATCAAACCAAGCTCTGCGGCCTGAACACCACTCCAGACCCGACCCTGGGCCAGTTTATCGATTTCTTCAGGTGTTTTGCCACGGGCCAAGCCGACCATGGTAATAAACTGCCGGTAAATCCGCTCGGTGCTGGCCTGCAATAACCTTGCCAAATCCGCGTCCAGGGGCCTGTCAATCCTGAGCTTTCCAGCCATTTTTGTGGTGCCAAAACCATCGACATGCACACCGATTTTGTCCAATGTAGCCGCAAAGGTCGGCAATAGTCCATAAACGCCTATTGAACCGGTGATGGTTGCAGGACTGGCCCAAACCTCATCCGCGGCCATCGCGATCCAGTATCCGCCGGAAGCAGCAACATTGCCCATGGAAACAACCACTTTTTTGCCGGCGTCCCGCACCTGCTGCAATTCCAGACGCAATGCCTCCGATGCAAATGCGTCGCCGCCAGAGCTGTTGATACGAAATACCACCGCTGCCACCCTGTCATCACGCGCAACACGACGCAATTGCTCCCCAGTGGATATGGAGCCAATTCTTCCGGCCGGATGACGGCCATTGACGATTTCACCTTCAGCAACCACGATAGCGATCCGTTTCGCTGTTCCAAATTCCCGCCTGGCGCTGGTAAGACTCAGGTAATCCTCCATGCTGACAGCCCTGTAACTGTCTCCTGCCCGATCCGCTGTACCACGCTTGGCCAATTCCTGGCGGGACTGGGGTGCCGTCATCAGGCGGTCGACCAGACCGAGGTTTATGGCGTTTTGAGCAAAGTCCCCGTTAACGGACTCCACCTTGTCGGGAAATTCATCAATTGCCCGTTGCAAGCGATCAACAGGAATACCCCGGTGTTCCGATACGCCTTGCAGATACTGCATCCACAAATTTCCCAGCCAGAATTTGCCAGCTTTCTTTGCTTCCGGAGACATGTCATCACGGATGTAAGGCTCCATTGCCGATTTGTATTTTCCTACCCTGAACAGGTTGATTTCGACTTCCAGTTTTTCCAGGCCTTCTCGGTAAAAATGACGATAGCTTGAATACCCGTCTATCCACACGGTACCGTTCGGGTTGAGCCAGATTTCATCCGCCAGGGAGGCCAGGTAATACTGGTGCTGGCCCAGGTTGTTGGCCACCGAAATGACCGGCTTGCCGGTCGACCTGAAAGCTGCGACGGCGTGACCAAGATCCTGCAATGCTGCCAGACCAACCCC
>Ga0114950_10000303_pt1 | contig 32385 bp, 26 predicted proteins | sample N075metaG_FD_83503 | JGI IMG/M metagenome (GOLD analysis project Ga0114950, IMG submission 83503) | Deep subsurface microbial communities from Kermadec Trench to uncover new lineages of life (NeLLi) - N075 metaG | ecosystem: Environmental > Aquatic > Marine > Ocean trench > Sediment | place...
AAGTGCGTCGGGCGTTCCACACGCTCAAAGGCAGCGGGCGAATTGTGGGCGCCAATATCATTGGTGAACTCGCTTGGTCGGTGGAGAACATGCTCAACCGAATCATCGATGCCACCCTAGAGCCCACTGCGGCCTTCGCGCTGGTGGTAGAAGAAGCGGTCGCATTGATCCCGTACCTGCGAGATGCTTTTGAGACGCAGCAGGCCCCGGACATGGACGGCGTAGCCCGGATCATGGAACGTGCAGATGTGTTGGCGTCCGGCGGCGAACTCGACGACGGAGCGGCCCCGTTGGCAGGACAAGCGCCTGCAGAGTCGGGCAAAGCGCCTGCGGCAGATGCAGAACCCGATCCTCTGGACCTCTTCGTAGCCGAAACCGACGGACACCTCGCGGTGCTGGCGGGGGGTGCGCACGACGGCTACTTCACCTTCGACGACGAGCGCATGCGCGCCCTGCACACCATAGCGGGTAGCGCGGCAATGGCGGGTATCGGAGCCATCGACGATCTGGCGCGGCCAAGCTACGAACTTGCGCTGGCACTGCGCGGCCATGAAGATACCACGCGCCTCGACGGTGAAGCGGCTGCATTTTTCCAGCAGGTGCTGGAGGCATTCAGCGAAATCGTGGATGCCCTGCGCGAGCGACGCCAACCCGAAGAGCCCCTTCAGCTGATCGCGGAAGTCGATCGGCTGCTGGTGGCCACCCAGAGCCAGGAGGAAGCAGGGGGAGAAGCGCTCATGGCGCTTCCGGCGCTCTCGGTGGTCATGGATGCCCCAGATTTTCTTACCCACTGGCGCGACGGCGCAATGGATCTTGAATTCGTCGAAAAGCTTTTCGAAGCACTCGGCGAGATCGCAAGCGTTGCCCGACAGACGAGCCGACCGCAGATTGAGGAGCTGGCCGTGGCTCTGCGCAGCACCCATGAATTTTTGGAGCACGAATCGCTCACCGATGAAAGCTACGACGTGCTGGCGCTGAGTCAGGAACGATTGCTGGAGCAGTTCGATGCCCTCGCCTCCGGTCAGACCCCGGCACGGGCAACCGCGCAGATCACCGCGCTACACCAGTTGACCCTGCCCGAACAAGCGCCTGCCGCGTCCGAACAAGAACCTGCGGAGTCAGAAAGAGAGCCTGCATTCGAACAGGAATTGCCCGCGGTCGAGGCGCCGGTGGAAGAGATCGAGGCCGCGGTTGCTGACTCGGATGCCGATGACAACGTAATCGATTTTCCCGATTCGATACCGGTGCTCGAGCCTGCCTCAGCAGACACGGATGCAGCCACCAGCCTTGGTGGTCTGGCCGACGATTTACCGCAGGAGCTGGCCGCCGAAGCCCGAAACGACCCGCCCGCGCCGATACCCGAGGCTGTCTCGGGCGAACCGACCGAGTCCCTGGTACCCGACGACATCGATGAGGAGATCATCGACATCTTCTTTGAGGAAGCCGATGAGCTCCTCGAAAACATGGATCAGAGCGCGCATGACTGGGCCAAGGAGCCGGTCAATCGCCTGCACCTCGAGAATTTGCTGCGCGGCCTCCACACGCTCAAGGGCGGTGCGAGGCTGTCGGGGTTCACGATACTTGGCGACCGTACCCATCAGCTCGAGTCATTCCTGGTCGATGTTCAACGCGATAGCGCCGCCGTTGGGGCAGATTTCTTTGCCAATCTGAGCGCACGATACGATGACCTGGCGATGCTGGTCGCGCAAATACGCGAGGCTGTAGCAGTGAGGATGGGTACCCTCGTTGCTCAACCCCCACTCGAGAGCAAGCAAGGCTCCGCGGCAAAAGACGGCTCTGCTGGCGAGGCGTCAGCCGAGCAGGTGCCTGACGAGGCGTCAGCCGAGCGGGTGCCCGACGAGGCGCCCGCGGCGCCGCGGGGCGTTGCTGAATTGGCCGATGAGCCTGCCGAAGAAGGCCCGGATTTCGCGGGAGCCCAACAAGCCGTTAAAGCTGATCGCGGCAAGGAGATGGTGAGGGTCGGTGCGGGATTGTTGGAAAAACTGGTGAACCTGGCAGGCGAGAGCAGCATCGTGCGTGCCCGCATAGAGCAAGGTATGAGCGACTTCACGGGCGCCCTGGATGAGATGGAAACCACCATCGAGCGTGTGCGTGAGCAACTCAGGCGCCTCGAAATGGAAACTGAAGCGCAGATTCTGTTTCGCAAGGACAGTCCCGATGGTCCGAGCTACGATGACTTCGATCCGTTGGAAATGGACCGCTACTCACAGCTGCAGCAGTTGTCACGAGGCCTGTCCGAGTCGGCGTCTGATATGTTGGATCTGAAGGACACGCTGCTGTTCAAAGCGCGCGAGTCTGAAACCTTGTTGTTGCAGCAGGCTCGAATCAATACCGAGTTGCAGGAAGGTTTAATGCGCACTCGCATGGTTCCATTTAGCAGCTTGTTACCGAGGCTGCGGAGAATTGTGCGCCAGGTATCCCGTGAACTGAAGAAAGAGGTGGAGTTTCACGCCCACAATGTAGAAGGCGAACTCGATCGCAATTTGCTCGAACGAATGATTTCTCCGTTGGAGCACATGTTGAGAAACGCTGTTGATCACGGCATCGAAAGCGCCGAGCTTCGCAGCAGCTACGGCAAGCCCAAGATTGGCCGTATCGATCTGCAATTATCCCGTGAGGGTGGCGACGTGGTCATCGAGATCAGCGACGATGGCGCTGGAATCGATGTCGAATCGGTGCGAGCAAAAGCGGTGGAACGTGGGCTGATTGTCGAGGGCGCCACGCTGCAGGATGAGGAAATCAACCAGTTTGTGCTCGAGCCGGGTTTCACCACCGCGAAAACGATTACGCAAATCTCCGGGCGTGGCGTCGGCATGGATGTGGTGCATAGCGAGGTCAAGCAACTCGGCGGCAGCATTAACATCGTATCCCGGCCTGGCAAGGGTACCCGGTTCATCGTGCGGGTCCCGTTCACCGTATCGGTGAACCGCGCGCTCATGGTTTTGGTGGGTGACGATCTCTACGCGATACCGTTGAACACCATCGAGGGCATCGTACTGCTGAGCACCGAAGAGCTGGAGAAGCTCTACGCGCCCGAAAGCAACACCTTCGAATATGCCGGAATTCCCTACCAGGTTCGCTATCTCGGCCATTACCTGGGTCGTGAGTTTAGAAGCTCGGGCCTGCAGGGGTCGGTGCCGGTCGTATTGGTACGTTCGGGAGATCATTACGTTGCGGTGCATGTAGACGCTGTCCAGGGTAGCCGCGAAATCGTGGTGAAGAGCCTGGGTCCCCAATTTGCTGGCGTCGGTGGCATCTCTGGTGCGACCATTCTCGGTGACGGCAGCGTCGTCGTAATTCTCGATCTGCTTGCCCTGATCCGCGCGCAAAGCAGCGACGGGCTACTTACGAGCAAGCGCCCGATAGCGGGTGCCGACCGCAAATGTGTGATGGTAGTAGACGATTCCGTGACGGTGAGGAAAGTGACCTCACGACTGCTGGAGCGCCAGGGAATAGAGGTCATCGTGGCCAAGGACGGTATTGAAGCGATCGCCATGCTTCAGGAAAAGCGTCCGGATGTGATGCTCCTCGATATAGAGATGCCACGCATGGACGGTTTCGAGGTCGCACGCCAGGTGCGGCGCGACGACCGGCTACACGACCTCCCCATTATCATGATCAGCTCACGCACGGGGGAGAAACATCAGGAACATGCCGCAAAACTCGGCGTGAAAAACTTCCTGGGCAAACCGTTCCAGGAGAACGAGTTGCTCGCGATTATCGATGAATTGGTGAATTAAAGGTTCGAGATGGCAGAGGTCGTGGCACAACAAATTACAGAATTGTCCTGCGTAATGATTCCGCTCAATGGCATGCAGCTATTGTTGCCGAACATCTGCATAGCCGAGATTCTGCCCTGGCGACGAGTCAAAGTGCTGGACGACGCCCCCGACTGGTGTCTCGGCCTGCTCGGATGGCGGGGGGAGTCGATTCCCGTCATTCGTTTTGAGCGGTTCAACAACACGAGTGCTGAAGACCGTAAGGTCGGACGATGCATGATCGTAATGAACCGCGCCCGCACGGCTGACGCCATACCATTTTACGCGCTGGCGGCAGACGGTTTACCGCGGATGGTGCAGCTAACGGAAGACGACCTGACCAACATACCAACCAAACTTGGCAAAGCAGAGGTGGTCTCACTGCGGGTAGGCACGGAGACGGCGGTGATCCCTGACCTCAAGCTCATCGAGCAGCACGTTTCGGAGCTGACGAAAGCCAGACAACGCGCCTAGCCCGTCTGGGCTACCCCGTCTGGGCTACCCCGTCTGGGCTACCCCGTCTGGGCTAGCGCCAACCCCAGCCATGTCGGACGGCGGCAAGTGCCGCTAGAGGGGCTGTCTCGGCTCGTAAGATCAGACTACCCAGGCCGTGAAGATCCGCGTTTGCGTGTCTGGCCATGTTGCACTCATCGGGTGTCCATCCGCCTTCCGGGCCAACCAGCAAGGCCAGGGCCTGCCGTGGCAGGTTCGTCGGCAATGGCTCACAACCGGGTTGGAGGAACAGCAGCTTCGGGCAAGGCGGCCGTCCGAGGAACGCGCTCAGGCCGCGCGGCGCATGCAACCTTGGCAGATACAGCCGCTCGCTCTGTTCGGTGGCGCTGCGGGCGATTCGCTGCCAGTGGCGCATTCGGCCGTGGGCGCGGGCATCGTCGATCTTTGCGTTGCTTCTCGCGGCGCTGATAGGCCAGAAGTCGCTGATCCCGAGCTCTGTGGCCTTCTGAACGGTCTGATCCATGGCCGGTCCCTTGAGCCAGCCCTGGGCGAGATGCAGCTGGAGCTCGCATGGGCCTTCGCAGCGCACGAGTTCGGCAACTCTCACCACGCTTGCCCGGGTGCTGGATCGAGTCAGCTGCGCGGCCCATTCGCTACCTTCACCGTCAAAGCAACGTAGATGGGCGCCAGGCTTGAGCCTGAGCACCCGGACCAGGTAGTGGGAATCCTCGGAATCCAGCGTGCGCTCAACTCCAACCGATAACGGGGGTGACAGATACAGACGCTGGTTCATGCCGCCCGTGCGGAAAGGCCCAGGTTCTTACAGATGGAGAGGCTGGCGCCCCAGCGGTTGAGCGTGTAGAAGTGCAGGCCCGGCGCGCCCGCGTCGAGCAGATCCTCGCACAGGCGGGTGACCACCTCCACGCCGAAACGCTTCAGGCTTTCTTCATCATCCTGATACGCTTCGAGGCGCTTTTTGATCCACCTCGGTACGTCGGCGCCACAGTTTTCCGAAAAGCGGATGAGGCCCTTGTGGTTGGTGATGGGCATGATTCCCGGATAGACGGGAATGTGGATGCCCGCACCCGCGCAGCGCTCGGCGAAGTCGTAATAGGCGTTGGGGTTGTAGAAGTACTGGGTGATCGCGCTGTTGGCTCCTGCAGCGACCTTGTTTTTGAAGGACTCCAGATCCGCGGCGGGTGATTTTGCATCCGGATGGGTTTCGGGATAGGCCGCGACTTCCAAGTGAAAGTGGTCGGCCGAGTGTTCCCGGATCCAGCCCACCAGAATCTCCGCGTTGTGGGTGAAGCGTGCGCGGCCGATGCCGGATGGTAAGTCCCCGCGCAACGCAACGATCCTCTTCACCCCGATGCCTCGGTAGTAGTCGAGTAGCGAGAAGGTATCTGCGCGGCTGTCTCCGCCGATCGACAGGTGCGGAGCGGCCCGCAGGCCGGTCTGGATGAGCCTTGTTACGGTGTCTTTGGTGCCTTCGCGGGTAGAACCCCCGGCCCCGTACGTGCAGGAGTAGAAATCGGGGTTCAATTCACCGAGCCGCGCGGCAACCCGGCTGAGACTGTCCTGGCCAATGCCGGTGCGGGGGGGAAAGAATTCAAAGCTCAAGCGTAGCGAACTGGCATCTGCACGGTTGCTGGATTCCGCGCTATCGGTCATTGCGTACTCCCTTACAGGGCCGCAGCCAGTGCCTGCGCTTTGTCGGTTCGTTCCCACGTGAAGTCGACGCCGGTACGACCGAAATGTCCGTATGTCGCCGTTGGCCGGTAGATGGGTCGCTTCAGGTCCAGCATGTCGATCAAGCCGCCCGGCCGCAAATCAAAATTTTCACGTATGAGTTGAACGATAGTCTCGTCATCGAGCTTGCTCGTGCCGAAGGTATTGACGCTGATTGAGGTAGGTTCGGCTACCCCGATGGCGTAGCTCACCTGAATTTCGCAACGCTCGGCCAACCCGCCGGCCACGATGTTTTTTGCAACATAACGGGCGGCATAGGCCGCGGAGCGGTCGACCTTGGAAGGGTCCTTGCCCGAGAACGCGCCGCCGCCATGGCGCGCCGAACCACCATAGGTGTCAACCATGATCTTGCGTCCGGTGAGTCCGCAGTCACCCACGGGCCCGCCGATGATGAACTGACCGGTCGGGTTGATGTAAATCCGGGTGTCGGCGGACAACCAGTTGCTGGGCAGCACCGGTTTGATGATCTCCTCCATCACCGCCTCGTGGAGAACTTTCTGGGTAACGTCGGGTGAGTGCTGGGTGGATAGCACGACCGCGTCGACGCCGGCCGGGGTACCATCGGAGTTGTAATGGAGCGACACCTGGCTTTTGGCGTCCGGGCGCAGGAAATTCAACGATGTGCGGCGAACCTCGGCCTGCTTTTGCACCAGGCGGTGGGCAAAGGTGATCGGCGCGGGCATGAACACGTCGGTTTCGTTGGTGGCGTAGCCGAACATCAAGCCCTGATCGCCAGCCCCTTGCTCGCGCTCGGAGGTTGCATCTACGCCCATGGCAATGTCCGAGGATTGCACCCCGAGGGCGTTCATCACCGTGCAGTCCCAGGGGTCGAAGCCTTCATCGCGACTCTTGTAGCCGATATCGGAAATCACCTGCCGCACCAGGCGGTCGATGTCCACCCAGGCTTCCGTGCGAATCTCGCCCGCCACTACCACCAGGCTGTTCTTGATCAGAGTTTCGCATGCCACTCGGGATTCCGGGTCCTGCTTCAACATGGCGTCCAGGATCGCGTCTGATATCTGGTCAGCCATCTTGTCGGGATGTCCCTCCCCGACGGATTCTGAGGTAAAAATGCTGTATTCGTTCATCCAAGCGTCCTGATGGCGATTTAGCTGCAAACCGAAAACGGCACATCTTAACGCGATACCCTACCCAGACCACCAGGGATATGCGTATGCAATTGTTGTGAGGCGCAATCCGTTTACCTAAGCGCGCCGATGTAATTGCGCGCGCCAGGACGAGCGAGGACAATAGCGCTCAGCTCGCGGCAGGTACGTCGCGAACTCAGCAATTCTCTGAGTCGATTCGTGAGCGCACTTGTTCGGCGCGCTCGGCGGCGGGTAATTGATTCTTCACCTTAACTTCGGGAGTTACATGTCATCCAGGACTGATAGGGCAAACGCCATACGAGCGCTTGCCATGGACGCGGTTCAAGCCGCCAATTCCGGCCATCCTGGCGCACCGATGGGCCTGGCCGATGTGGCTGAGGTGCTTTGGCGGGAAGTGCTCAGACACAACCCGGGCGATCCGGCTTGGGCCAACCGGGATCGCTTCGTGCTGTCCAACGGTCACAGCTCAATGTTGCTTTACAGCGTATTGCACCTGTCCGGATACGACCTCTCGATCGACGACATCAAGGCCTTTCGGCAGCTTAATTCGCCCACTGCCGGCCACCCCGAGTACGGTGCGTCTCCGGGGATAGAAACCACTACCGGCCCGCTGGGCCAGGGCCTGGCCAACGCGGTGGGTATGGCGCTCGCCGAACGACGCCTTGGCAGTGAATTCAATCGTGAAGGCTTTGCCGTGGTGGATCACCGGACCTGGGTTATCGTCGGCGATGGCTGCCTCATGGAAGGCATATCCCACGAGGCTGCGTCGTTCGCCGGCACCATGAAGCTCGGCAAGCTCGTTTGCCTGTACGACGACAATGGAATCTCGATTGACGGTGACGTCGAGCAATGGTTCACCGAAGACGTGCCGGCGCGGTTTGAAGCCTATGGCTGGCGCGTCATTCGTGATGTTGACGGCCACGACGCCCGGGCGGTGCAGGGGGCGCTGGCCGATGCCCTGACTCAGAATGAGCGGCCGACCTTGGTCTGCTGTAAAACGATCATTGGCTTCGGCGCCCCCAACAAGCAGGGCACCGCAAGTGTGCATGGCGCGGCCCTGGGAACTGAAGAAGTCGAAGCCGTGCGCCGGAATCTGAACTGGGGGTCAGCGCCTTTTGAGATTCCCGAGCACGTTTATCGGGGGTGGGATTGCCGCGCGCGCGGCGCCGAGTTGCAGCAGCAATGGCAGACGCTGTTCGATGCCTACAGCCGCGCGCACCCCGCGCTTGCCGCAGAGCTCGAACGCCGCATGAGCGGTGCGCTGCCTCAAGGTTGGGAAGCGGGCATCAGGCACCTGGCCGAGGTCGCTCAGGCCGGCATGGAACCGGTTGCGACCCGCAAATCGTCTCAGCGCTGTCTGGCAGCGCTCGCAGACTCTATTCCCGAGCTTTTTGGCGGCTCCGCTGATTTGACCGGGTCCAACCTCACCCGCTGGGACGGGGCGCAAGACGATCGCCACTTGAGCTACGGGGTGCGCGAGTTCGCCATGACGGCGATGACCAACGGCATGCTGCTGCACGGAGGGTTCAGGCCGTTCTCCGGAACGTTTCTGGTATTCATGGAGTACGCGCGCAATGCGCTGCGGCTGGCCTGCTTGATGAAGATCCCCAACATCTTCGTGTACACCCACGACTCGGTGGCGCTGGGTGAAGACGGACCCACCCATCAGCCCATCGAGCAGCTCACCAATTTGCGCACCACGCCGGGGCTGTCAACCTGGCGGCCCTGCGACACGGTGGAGAGCGCGGTAGCCTGGGAGCTCGCGATCGCGCGCCTCCATCATCCGACGGCGTTGATATTTACCCGTCAGAATACAGCGGCTCAGGCCCGCACTGGGGATGCGTTTGCCGAAATCCGGCGTGGTGGATACGTGCTGCTGCCGGAGCAGGGCAGCCTTGACGCAGTCATTATCGCGACGGGTTCGGAAGTCGAGGTTGCGATAGCCGCGGCACACAAGCTCGCAGCCGACGGCATCGGCGTGCGCGTGATCTCCATGCCTTCCACCGACGTATTTCTGGCCCAGGATGCCGAATACCGAGATCGCGTTCTACCGCCGGGCGTTCGTACCCGGGTAGCGGTAGAGGCCGCACACCCGGACTACTGGTATCGGTTCGTGGGCTTGGATGGGGCTGTCGTAGGGATCGACCGCTTTGGCATGTCCGCCCCTGGAGACGAAGCCATGACCGCCTTGGGAATCACCCAAGAAAACGTCGTTGCCGCAGTCCGCAGAGTCCTTGCAGCCGGGTCTTAACAAAATGGCCAACGCCACGGTTCAAAAAAAGATGACCGATCAGGACCTCGCGAGCCAGCGTGTACTGATCCGTGAAGATCTCAACGTTCCCATCAATGCCGGCAAGATCACCAGCGATGCGCGAATTCGGGCGGCTGTGCCGACGCTGCAGGCTGCGATGCAGGCAGGCGCCCGTACTCTGGTCATGTCGCACCTCGGCCGACCGCAGGAGGGCGCGTTCGATGCTGCGTTCTCGCTGGCGCCGGTGGCCGAGCGGCTAGGGGAACTGCTGGGGGTAGCGGTCGCTTTGCTCAACCTCGATGAGGTTGGAAATGAGCTCGACGTAATTCAACCCGGAAGCATTGCGCTGCTGGAGAACGTACGGTTTCTGTACGGGGAAAAGGCCGATGAGGAGGGACTTGCGCGCAGGCTCGCGAGGTTGTGCGACATCTATGTGATGGATGCGTTTGCCACCGCACATCGGGCTCATGCATCCACCCATGGCGTGGCCCGGTTTGCGCCGATCGCCTGCGCCGGCCCGTTGTTGGTCCGGGAGCTCGAAGCGCTGCAACAGGCGCTTGCCGCGCCAGCGAGGCCCATGGCGGCAATCGTTGGTGGTGCTAAAGTCTCTACCAAGCTAGAGGTGTTGGATGCCTTGTCAGAAATCGCGGATCGGATCATCGTTGGTGGCGGCATTGCTAATACTTTCATCGCAGCCGCCGGCTACGAGGTAGGCCAGTCGTTGTTTGAAGCGGATCTGGTTGATGCCGCCGCACGGATTGCAGCCAGGGTCGATGTTCCGCTGCCATGCGATGTCATGGTCGGCAAACGCTTCGACGAAAATGAGACCGCAGTGTTGCGCAAGCTCGATGAGGTTGCTGCGGACGAAATGATCCTCGACATCGGCCCGCAAAGCGCACGCCAACTCGCCGCCGAGCTCAAAACAGCGGGGACGATCCTGTGGAACGGTCCTGTGGGGGTATTCGAGTTTGATCAGTTTGGCGAAGGTACCCGGGTTCTCGCCCAGGCTATCGCCGAGAGCGCGGCTTTCTCCATCGCGGGAGGCGGCGATACCCTTGCCGCCATCGACAAATACGGCGTGCGTGAGGGCATTTCCTACATATCCACCGGCGGCGGCGCGTTCCTTGAGTTTGTGCAGGGAAAGACATTGCCCGCGGTCGCCATGCTGGCGGAGCGCGCTGGAGACTGAAGCGTTTTTCGGCAACAATTTTTCGCTGACTGTTTTGGCCGTGCGTGAAGGAGGGTTACCAGCAACGATGAGCGAAAACGCGGATATCGGGTTTGACCCGGATCGGCTCAAGGCCGATCTAAAACCGCTTGTGCCAGGCACGCCCGCTTTGCTGACTCCCTCCGAAAGCGCCTATCTGCGGCACTACAACATTCATTTCGTTGCGGAATTTCCGGATCTCACGCACCACTTCGGTGTGATCGAAAGTCACGAGCATCAGCTCGCGGCACATCTGTGGACGCCGCGCGACGCGACTGGAACTGCACTCGTGATCCATGGCTACTACGACCATGTTGGGCTGTATGGACACCTCATCCGCCATCTCATCGGCAGGCGGTTGGCCGTACTTGCCTTCGATCTCCCGGGCCACGGGTTGTCCAGCGGTGCACAGGCAACGATCGCGACGTTTGATCACTACGTCGAAGCGTTCGATGCCTGCCGGCAAGCACTTGGTAGGCACCTGCCGCAGCCCTGGCACCTGGTTGGGCAGAGCATGGGTAGCGCCATCGCGATGGAGTGGCTGCTGGCCAACGCGGTGACCCGCAAGACCAGCCCTTTCGCTGGCGTCATCTTGTTAGCGCCTCTGGTTCGGCCGTATCTGTGGCCGATCAACCGGGTGTTCTATGAGTTGTTCAGGCGTTTTGTCAGTGAACGTACGCGGACCTTTGCCGATAACTCGGAAAACGCCGAGTTCCTGGAGTTCTTGCGAAATCGCGATCCGCTGCAGGCACGGATTCTGCCAGTGCAATGGGTAACAGCCATGCTGGCCTGGAAGAAGCGCTTTGTGCACTACAAACCAAGCGATCTGAGGCCCCTGGTTATCCAGGGGTGTGCAGATCGTACCGTGGATCGACGCTACAACATGAAGGTGATCGGGCGGTTGTTCGATGCAAAGGTCGTCTACATCCCCGAAGCGCGTCACCACCTGGTCAATGAATCAGTGGCAATCCGTACGCAGATGTTGCTTGCCATCGACACAGAGTTCGCTCGGCACTAGGGCAACGTCGATATCGACGCGGGATCTGTTGCGAAAGGCGCATATACTGTCAGCCCGGATCGCAACCAAAGAAAAAATGCCCCACATCGTGGATGAATTGGATGCATTGTTCTCGCCGCGGCAGTTGAAGCGGGACGCCGACTCCCTCGCCGAGTGGGGCCGCGATGCGACCCGCGACCACACCGCCGTGCCCAGCGCTGTGGTGTTCCCGGAATCCACCGACGACGTCCTTGCTCTTGTTGAGCTGGCCAATGCCCGCGGGCTTGAGCTGGTTCCTTCGGGAGGCCGCACGGGTTTGTCGGGTGGTGCGGTGGCAAGCAATCACGAAATTGTCGTGTCGTTCGATCGCATGAACCAAATCCTCGACTTCAACGCGGCCGACCGTTTGCTGACTTGTCAGGCTGGCGTGATCACTCAGGCAATTCAGGAGTTTGCCATCGAGCGCGGTCTTTTCTATCCGGTGGATTTTGCGTCATCCGGTTCCAGTCAGATTGGCGGTAACATCGCCACGAATGCTGGAGGTACCAAGGTCATCCGCTACGGCCTTACCCGGGACTGGATTGCAGGCTTGAGAGTGGTTTCCGGTTCTGGAAAGGTCATTGACTGCAACCATGGGCTCGTAAAAAACGCCACCGGTTATGACCTCAGACATCTGTTCATCGGCTCGGAAGGCACGCTCGGATTTGTGGTTGAGGCGCAGGTGCGGCTTGCTCCTGCTCCTGCTCCACAGCTCGTCATGGTTCTTGGCGTGGGCGAATTCCGCGACATACTCGATGTGTTGGCGCAGTTTCAATCCACGCTCACCCTGTCGGCCTTCGAGTTTTTCTCGGAACTTGCGCTGCAGAAGGTCATTGCCCATCGGAACCTGCAGCGGCCGCTGGAGAACGCTGCGCCTTTTTATGCACTGCTGGAGTTCGATGCCGCTGAGGTAGATGCGGCGACTTCGGCGTTTGAGCACGCGGTGGCTGCAGGCTGGGTGAGTGACGGCGTGCTGAGTCAGTCCAAAGCCCAGGCCAGCATGTTGTGGCAGCTGCGCGAGGGCATCTCGGAGAGCCTCTCCGCATACGCGCCGTACAAAAACGATCTGTCGGTCCGCGTCTCGGCCATGCCGGATTTTCTCGACGAGGTGGATGCGCTGGTGCAGGCAAGCTATCCCGACTTCGAGGTTTGCTGGTATGGCCACATCGGCGACGGCAATCTGCATCTGAACATCCTCAAACCCGAATACCTGTCGATGGCGGCGTTCCATGAGCGTTGCCACGCCATCAGCCCGCGCATCTTCGAACTGATCGCCGCCCGCGATGGCAGCATATCGGCCGAGCATGGGGTGGGCCTGCTGAAACGCGATTTCTTGAGGTACTCGCGTAGCGCAGACGAGCTGGAAATAATGCGCGCGCTGAAAACGGTGCTGGATCCCAATCAGATCATGAATCCAGGAAAGCTGTTGCCCCCGTAAGGCGCGCTGGCCGGATCAATGCCACTACAGCTGGGTGGTTCCCCCGCTACCTGCCACGAGAACGAGGTTGGCTGCCTGGGAAGCAAACACACCGTTGCAGACCACGCCGACAATGTTGTTGAGCGCAGCCTCCATGGCGGGCGGGTCGGCAATCTGCAGCTCGTGCACATCCAGGATGATGTTGCCGTTGTCGGTCACGAAGCCTTCGCGCAGCTCGGGTATGCCGCCAAGGTGGACGATGGCGCGCGCGACGAGACCTCGGGCCATTGGAATCACTTCCACCGGGAGAGGGAACGCGCCCAGGGTCTCCACCAGTTTTGACTCATCGACGATGCACACGAATTCATCGGCGGAGGCGGCGACGATCTTCTCACGCGTGAGCGCGCCACCGCCGCCCTTGATGAGTTGTCTGGCAGGATTCACCTCGTCCGCACCGTCCACATAGACGATGATCTCAGGGGCGGCATTGAGATCCAAAACGTGAACGCCGTAACCGGCCAGACGCTCGGCACTTGCCTGGCTGCTGGAGACCGCGGCGTCGAACTTGTGCTTGATGGCGCCCAGTGCGTCTATGAAAAAGTTGGTCGTCGAACCGGTGCCGACACCAACGATGCTCTTGGTCTTGAGTTTTGGTTCAATGTAAGCTAGGGCAGCCTCCGCCGCGCTGCGTTTAAGCTGATCTTGGTCCATACTTACGCTCCCTAAATGCGGCCCTTTGGTAGGTTGCCGAAGCGGCAACCCCCTACAATTAAAACCCTAACGCATACGATCACAGTGGAAAAGTACGTCAAGAAGATTCTCGCCTCCAGAGTTTACGAGGCGGCGGTCGAAACACCGTTGCAGCCGGCGCTGAATCTGTCGCGAAGGCTTGCCAATCAGGTGCAACTCAAGCGTGAAGACATGCAGCCGATTTTCTCGTTCAAAATTCGCGGTGCCTACAACAAGATCGCGCAGTTGAGTGCTGAGGAGCAGGCACGCGGAGTGATTGCGGCTTCGGCAGGCAATCACGCGCAGGGCGTTGCCTACTCCGCTAGAAAACTTGGCCTCAAGGCCGTGATCGTCATGGGCAGAAACACGCCTAACATCAAGGTGGATGCGGTGCGCAACCTGGGCGCCAAAGTGATTTTGCACGGTGATGCTTACGACGAGGCGGCGGCTCATGCTCTGGCGCTTGCCGAGGAACACGGATACGTATTCGTCCATCCCTATGACGATGTGGATGTGATCGCGGGCCAGGGTACCGTGGGGGTTGAAATCATCAATCAGCACGTCGGCTTTCCGGATGCGATCTTTGTGCCGGTTGGCGGTGGTGGGCTGATCGCCGGAATCTCGGCTTACGTGAAATATCTCGCCCCCAGCGTCCGCATGGTCGGGGTGGAAGCCGAAGGGTCGGCGTGTCTCGCCGCTGCGATGGCCGCGGGACGACGGGTGCGGCTGCCGTTCGACAGCCTCGATCACTTTGCCGACGGGGTATCCGTCGCCCAGGTGGGGAAGGAAACCTTCAAGGTTGCGCGCGAGCACGTGGATGAGGTCATCGTCGTGAACACCGATGAGATCTGTGCCGCCATCAAAGATCTGTTCGACGATACTCGGTCCATAGCCGAGCCGGCCGGCGCGCTCGCGGTCGCCGGCGTCAAGAAATATGTGGCGCGCGAAGCTGTTCAAAACGCGAAGCTGGTGGCGGTGGTGAGCGGCGCTAACGTCAACTTCGACCGTCTTCGGCATATCTCAGAACGTGCGGAGATTGGGGAGCAACGCGAGGTCATTCTGGGTGTCACCATTCCAGAACGGTCCGGCAGCTTCCTCAAGTTCTGTCGCGCGTTGGGGAAACACCCGGTCAGCGAGTTCAACTATCGCTATGCTGATGACAAAGAAGCCCACGTATACGTTGGCTTGCAGGTGATCACAGCCGAGGATCGCGACCAGCTTCTTAACAAGTTGTCTGCAGCAAATTACGCGATCGAGGATATGACCGACAACGAAACCGCCAAGCTCCACGTACGCCACATGGTCGGTGGCAGGACGCTCGGCGCCAAGCCTGAGCTGCTGTACCGTTTCGAGTTTCCCGAGCGACCCGGTGCACTGCTGCGATTCCTGATCGGGCTGGGCGGGAGATGGAACATCACCATGTTTCACTATCGCAACCACGGGGCGGCTTGGGGGCGGGTGCTGGTAGGGTTTGAGGCCGAAGCGAAAGATCGCCAGAGCCTCGCGCAGTACTTCAAGCGCATCGGCTATAGATATTGGGAAGAGACCGACAACCCGGCCTACAGGATGTTCCTTAGCTAGGCGCGTCAGGGTTCGCTGTTCGGTCGCCGTCGGGTTGATCGATCATGTAGCGCCCGAACTCTTCTTCAAAGGCAAATTTTGTGGTGTCGGTAATGTGATCGATGTACAGCTTGCCGTCCAGATGATCGAACTCGTGTTGGAACACTGTGGCGGCGAATCCCTTTAGCTCGAGCTCGAACGGCTCGCCGTCGGGGTTTGTGGCGCGCACAACGATGTGCTGCGGACGCTCGACAAATCCTCTCAAGCCCGGTACCGACAGGCACGCCTCCCAGTTCCCTTCCGGTGTCGGGTCGACGATGTCGATCTGGGGATTGACAAACACCTTCAGTGGCAGTTCGGGTAGCTCTCCGTAGCGCGTGGGGCCACCGGCAATTTCGACGATCGCGAGCCGCACCGACTCATTGATTTGAGGGGCCGCCAGGCCGATACCGCCATAGTCGTGAAGGGTGTCGATCATGTCCTGGATCAGGCGGTGCAACTCTGCACTGGCGATTTCGGAATCGCTTAGGCTTCGCGCCACCTGCCGGAGCGTCGGGTGCCCCATGCGAATGATCTTGCGTACTGCCATGGGTCGAACGATACCGGCTCAGTGGAAGGGTTGCCAGCCGTGCTCGGTGACGACGCCGTCCATGAGCACGTCCCAGTCGCCAAGCGGCAGCGGATCGGGGCTGCGCTGTACCTCGTGGGCTATGCCGACAATCCTCGGTCGCAGCAGCGCGGGTATTGAGCCCAGAAAACGGTCGTAGTACCCGGCACCCATTCCCAGCCGTACCCCGAACTCGTCGAAAGCGACGAGCGGCACCAGCACGAGGTTGAGGCTGCGGCCGTTGATGAACCGAGCCCCCGCCGCCGGCTCGAGAATATCGTAGCGATTGACTACGAGAGGAGCGCCGGGTTGATAGCTGAAAAAGCTCATTTGTCCACGGCGGCTGACAACGGGGAGAGCGAGCTGTTTGTGTCGATAGTCGAGTTCCGTCAGCAGCGGTTCGAGATCGACCTCGCCATCGTTGGTCCAGTAGCCACCGATACGTTTGCTTCGCAACATGTGGCCTGCGTTGAGCAGGTGACGGGCAACGTTGAGCGAGTGGTTACGTTGAGATGCGGCGGATAGCGACCGACGGCGGGATCGAAAGTAGCGTCTAAGCTCGTTGCGCTCGGACTTTTCAGGCATGGGCGTGATCAAAAAGAGGTGAGGAAAGTCTCCCAAAATGCCGCTGTTTGGTTTGCCCTGAACCGTTATGGCTCAAGGCGGGGACCCGGGCGACGTCTAAGGCTTCCCAATCCACCGTTCGTCTGCTACTGCGGACGAGGGCGGCATCGGACTTGCACACCGGCGTCAGCGCCGAAATCTCCTTCAGTTTCTCTAACGGCTCAAGGACGACACCAACTGGCGTACATTCCAGGAGACTGAAAGAAGTATAGCCCAATTCCCGACGGTCTAGCCGCTCGACTTTTCGACAAGTGTGACGGGGTTACAACCTCAGCTGTTTGTGGTCAGCGAGCGCTTGACTTACTCGCTCGGCAAGGTTGGAAACCTTCTCATCGACCAGGCCTTGAGTGGAGCTCGAGGACTCGCGGTTGTTGATGTACTCGTTGGTGATGTTGAGCGCCGCCATGACCGCGATGCGATCGAGGCCGAATACCCTGCCCGACTCGCGGATAGTGCGCATCTGCTTGTCTAGATAGCTGGCGGAACTCGTGAGGGCATCTACTTCGTCTGCAGGGCAATTCACCTGGTACTCCTTATCCAGGATTTTGACGGTCACTGTGGTTGCTTCTTCGCTCATAAATTTCGGCTACGGTCGTGTTGGTCTATCAGTCCTGCTCGAACGCTTTCAGCCGTACGATCATAGACTCAACCCGGCTTTTGGCGAGTTCGTTCTTTTCGATGAGCTTTGCGCGTGCGGTGGTCCAGTTATGTTGCTGAGCGCGCAGTGCTCGATTTTCTTTGGTGAGCACACCGCAGAGCTCAATGAGTTCACCCACCTTGCTCTCAAGCCCCGTCCACTCGCGCTCGGCCATGGCTGACATCCTAGTTGCTTGCTTTTCGAACGCGATAGTGTGCTCTGAAAGAGCGGGCATGTGAAGTATCGAACTTCTGTTAGGATACGGTTCTTCCTCATCCAATTGTTGCCGGGCAACCCCGATCGGACACCAATGGCGGATCTCACAGCGCTCGCTCTCAACGCGGTGGACACCCTTTCCGTTCCGGAGATTCACGGCGTGGTATGCGGGCTGGCTATCTGGCAGGAGGACAGTTTTCACCTCCAGGAACTGGTTGACCTGGTGGGCGTCGACGCGCTAACCGACGAGTTCAACGTTGAAGCCTTTGTCAGCGCCAGTGTCGAGGTACTGGTGGCGGACGATATGAGCTTCACGCCCTTGCTACCCGAAGACGACGTCGAGTTCGATCTGCGCCTGGAAGGCATCGCCGAATGGTGTGCCGGTTTTCTTGCGGGCCTCGGAGCGGCTGGAACCGCTCGCGGCTTGAGTTCGCTTGATGCGATGCCCGACGAGGTCCAGGAAATAGTGGGTGACCTGTCGGCCATCACCGACATTGACATCGAGGCCTTTGCGCGTCCAGATCCGGCAGATTCGCAAGACTGCGGCTCAGCCGCTCAGGTCGACATCGAGAGCGCTGAGGCCGATCTCATGCAGATACAGGAGTTCGTCAAAGTAGGCGTGCTGTTGATTCTCAGTCAGATCACCCAACTCCCGGATGAACCTCGGGATATGCATAGGCAATGACATACAGGCCAGCGATCAAAGCCTCGGAGTATCAACGCCGGCGTCAGAGGCTGATGAGCCTGATGACCGGAGGTTCTATAGCGGTGTTGCCGGCGGCGGGGCAGCGCTATCGCAATCGCGACACCGAATACCTGTTTCGCCAGAATAGCGACTTCTACTACCTCAGTGGATTCTCCGAGCCCGACGCGGTGCTCGTGCTCGCACCGGGTAGGGCGCACGGCGAGGTCATATTGTTTTGTCGCGAGCGGGAACCACGGGCCGAGCGCTACGATGGCGAGCGGGTGGGGCCGGAACGAGCCGCACAACTGCTGAACATGGACGACGCTTTCCCGGTGAACGATATCGAAGAAATTCTTCCCGGGATGCTGGAGGGCCGTGAACGTATATACATAACGTTGGGCGAGTACCCGGAGTTCGATAACAAGCTCATGCACTGGGTAACGGCGATCCGTGCGCGTGAGGCAGGGGGAGCAATTCCGCCGGGCGAGTTCGTTGCGTTGAAACACTTGTTACACGAGCAGCGCCTGTATAAGTCCGCAGCAGAACTCAGGATCATGCGTGAGGCTGCACGCATCACCTGCAACGCCCATAGACGGGCCATGACCCGCTGCGAACCGGGCATGACCGAGATCCAGCTGGAGGCCGAGCTGATTCACGAGTTCATGGTGAATGGAGCGCACGCTCCGGCCTATCCGTGCATTGTTGGCGGTGGCGAAAATGCCTGCACGCTTCACTATGTCCAGAATTCGGCCGTTCTTAAACAGGGCGACCTCGTGCTCGTTGATGCGGGTTGCGAGTACGCCCACTATGCCGCCGATGTTACGCGTACGTTTCCTGTGAGTGGGTCTTTCTCCCGATCTCAGCAAGCGCTCTACGAAGTGGTGTTGGAGGCCAACCGCCAGGCAATCGCAAGGTGCAGGCCCGGCGTTAGTTTCATCGAACCGCACGAGACTGCGCTGGCGGTCATGGTGGAGGGGCTTGTTGCTTTGAAGCTCATTCAGGGGGATGTGCGCGAGATCATTGACACGGGGAAGCACCGAACGTTCTGCCCTCACAACTCCTCGCACTGGCTTGGTAGCGATGTGCACGATGTAGGCGACTATCGGGTAGACGGTGCCTGGCGTGGATTGGAACCGGGTATGGTGCTGACCATCGAGCCCGGTATCTACATACCCAACGACGAATCGACCGCCCATCTGCCCCCGCGCTGGCGGGGGATTGGCATTCGCATCGAAGATGACGTGGTGATGACGAAGAACGGCTGCGAGGTGCTCAGCGACAACGTCCCTAAAGCCGTTGACGACATACAGCGGTTGATGGGTCGTGGTGCGCGTGCCTGAGATTGTCGTGGTCGGCGGCGGTCTCGTCGGCTCGCTGACGGCGCTGGGAATCGCGCAGACGGGGCGCGCGGTGACCCTCGTCGAACGATTTCAGCCCCAACGCCAGCATGGCGCGCTCGGCATTGACATCCGCAGCGTGGCCGTGTCTCCAGCTTCGCGCGAGTTGCTGCAGCAGGTGGGAATCTGGCCTGGTCTGCATGCCGCGCCGTACAACGCTATGCAGGTCTGGGAGGAACGTGGGACCCGAGCGATGGAGTTTATGGCGCGCGAGGTGGGCAGACGCGAACTGGGTTGGATTTTGGAATCCAGCGAGGCGGTCTGCGCGTTGTGGGATGCGTTGTCGGCAATGAACAACGTAACGCTCCAGACCGGTGCCCCGGTGGAGGATGTGTCGGTCGAGCGATCCTGCGTTGTGGTAAAAACCGCGCAAGCAGAGATGCACGCACGTCTGCTCATTGCTGCCGACGGCGCTCGGTCACGGGTCCGCGAGGTTCTGAAAGTTGCCTCGAAACAGACACCCACGGGCCATCATGCGCTCGCCACTGTGGTTCGCACAGAGTTCGGCCACCAGGGGGTCGCCTTCCAGCGTTTTCTCATCGAGGGGCCGCTGGCGCTGTTGCCCAGCGCGGATGAGCATCTATCGTCGGTGGTCTGGTCTCAGCCTCCGGCCCGGGCCGAACGGCGAATGTCGATGACGGATGACGAGTTCTGCACGGAGATTGAAGGATGCTTGGAAGCGCGCCTCGGAACGGTAAGGGCGGTCGATCAGCGTTTCGTGTTTCCCTTGACCCAGACGCTCGTGCAGAGTTTCAACCCGCTGCCCAGGGTATTGTTCATCGGGGATGCCGCACGGGTATTGCATCCGCTGGCCGGACTCGGTGCGAACATCGGATTTGAAGATGTGCGCGATCTGCTCCACGACCTGGCCGCGATACCTTTGGGACAAGATCCCGGAGCGCCCACGCTATGGCGGAAATTTGCGCGCCAGCGGCGCGCCCGATCACGCATGATGCTCGCCCTTATGACCGGCCTGCGCAGGGCATATGCGGCTTCGGACCCGCTGTCACAATGGCTGCGCAACACTGGCGTCGAGTGGTTGAACCAGGCCGGCCCCCTCAAGCGCCAGCTGATCAAAGAGGCGCTCGGACTAGGCCCGCTCGCCAGGCGCTGGTAGCTTCCGGGCGTTGCTGGGATTTTTGGTCGCCAGGCTTACAATGCGCCCCCGCGTTAACTTCGGTAGTTGACTGATGGCCAAGCGGACCCCGCTTTACGAGCGGCACGTCGAGCACGGCGCCAAGCTGGTGGACTTTGCTGGTTGGGAAATGCCCCTGCACTACGGCTCACAGCTGGCCGAACATCATGTGGTGCGCCAGCATTGTGGCATGTTCGATGTCTCGCACATGACCGTCGTCGATGTGAACGGCCCGGGCAGCCGTGGCTATCTGCGCAGGCTCGTAGCCAACGACGTGGGCAAACTCGAGATGCCGGGTGACGCACTCTACGGGGTCATGCTGAACGAATCCGGTGGGGTGATCGATGACCTCATCGTCTATCGTCGCGACGACGGATTTCGCCTGGTTGTCAACGCCGCGACCCGGTCCAAAGTGTTGGAATGGTTGCACGCCCACAACGTCGAAGAGGTCAACCTGATCGAGCAGGACCTTGCGATGATTGCTCTGCAAGGGCCCGAGGCACTGTCTGTGTTTCAGTCGGTGGTTCCGAGTTCAGGGATCGACGCGCTGCCGGCCTTCAGCTCGGTGGAGCAAGGAGAGATGATGATCGCCCATACCGGCTATACGGGTGAAGACGGGGTGGAGGTGCTGCTGCCAGGAGAATCGGCGTGCACGCTGTGGAAGGATCTAGCGGCCGCGGGTGCGCAGCCGGCCGGACTTGGCGCCCGGGACACGCTGCGCCTCGAGGCCGGCCTGAATCTTTACGGTCAGGACATGGATGAATCGATTTCTCCGTTGCTGTCCAATCTTGGCTGGACGGTCAGCTGGCAGCCCGAAGATCGGAATTTCATCGGTCGCGAAGCCTTGCAGGCTGAACGTGCGCTCGGGTTGGTCGCAAAACTCACGGGCGTCGTGTTGGAAACCAAAGGGGTCATCCGCAGTGGTCAGCGGGTGGTGACGCAATGCGGGGACGGCAGCGTCACCAGTGGTATATTTTCGCCGACGTTGGGTTACAGTATCGCTCTCGCACGGTTGCCCAGGAAGGCGAAGGGAGCCTGCGAAGTCGAGATACGGGGCAACCTGCTACCAGCACGGATTGTCAGACCGCCCTTTGTGCGGCGCGGCAAGCAAGTCTTCGAGTGAGTCCGAGTGACCGAGAATGAGCGAGTTCCCACAAGAGCTTAGGTACGCGTCTACCCACGAATGGGCACGACTGGAAGAAGACGGAACCGTCACCGTCGGCATTTCCGATCACGCCCAGGATGCGCTGGGCGATGTGGTTTATGTGGAACCCCCTGAACAGGATCAACACGTGTCCGCAGGCGAAGAAGCCGCAGTGGTGGAATCGGTGAAGGCCGCGTCAGATATCTACGCGCCGGTCAGCGGTAACGTCGTTGCGGTGAACTCGGTGCTCGACACGGCGCCCGAGACGGTCAACCGGGATCCATACGGCGATGGCTGGTTCTTCAAGGTCCAGCCGGACGATATCACCGAGCTCGAAGAGTTGCTCGATGCGCAAGCCTACGCCGAGGCGTGTGAGAACGACGAGCAGTAGCCGGCCTAGCTAACGGAGCAAGCAAATGCCCTTCATCCCGCATACGGCCGAAGAAGTGAAGGCCATGTTGTCGGAAATTGGGGTAACCGGCATCGCTGACCTGTTTGACGAAATACCCGAGGGCCTGCGCGCGGGTGCGCTCGATGCCCTACCTACGGGCGTGAGCGAGATGGAGATGTTGCGCGCGCTCGAATCTCGAGCGGCCGCCGATTCGGCCGGGGCGTGCTTTCTCGGGGCCGGCTGCTACGACCACCACATTCCTGCCGCGGTTTGGGATCTCACGGCGCGCGGCGAGTTCATGACCTCGTATACCCCTTACCAGGCCGAAGCCAGCCAGGGCACGCTTCAGCTCATATACGAATACCAGTCTATGATGTCGAGTCTCACCGGCATGGACGTCTCCAACGCTTCGGTCTACGACGGTGCATCTGGTTTGGGTGAAGCCGTGCTCATGGCGCTGCGCGGCAATAAGAAAGCGAAGACACGCACGGTTCTGCTGCCCGACTCACTGCATCCGCACTATCGCGATGCTGCGCGCAACATCTGCCACAATCAGGGGGTGGATTTCGTTTCCATGGCCCTGGACGGCAACGGGGTCATCGACACGGACGCGCTGGAAGCCGACGGACCCGCAGAGTTTGCCGCGGTGGTCGTCCAGCAGCCCAATTTTTTCGGTCTCCTGGAAAACGTCGATCTGCTCACGGACTGGGCAGCCGGACGCGGTGCGCTGGTTATCGCCGTGGTCAACCCTCTGGCCTTGGCGGTGCTCAAGGCGCCGGGGGATTGGGGTTCGGCGGGTGCGGACATCGCCTGCGGCGAGGGCCAGCCGCTCGGCATTCCCATGGCTTCAGGTGGTCCGTCGTTCGGTTTCATCTGCTGCCGCGACAAGCTGGTTCGGCAGATGCCAGGCCGGATTGTCGGCCGCACCGAAGACCTCGAGGGGCGCTGCGGTTTCACCTTGACGCTGCAAGCACGCGAGCAGCACATCCGACGCGGCAAGGCCACATCGAATATCTGCACAAACCAGGGCTTGCTGGTCACGGCTGGGACGATACACATGAGCTTGTTGGGGCCCGTCGGGCTTGCCCGGGTAGCCGAGCGATGCCATGTAAATACGCGCGACCTCGTCGCTCGACTGACCGCCATCGACGGGGTGAGCGAGCGGTTTACCGGTGCCTATTTCCACGAGCGGGTGTTGACGCTCTCCAAGGATGCAACCCAGGTCGTGGCGGAGTTGCTGGAACACGGAATTCTCGGTGGTCTCGGGCTTGCCGATTACTTCCCGAAGATGAGCAATGACCTTCTGGTCTGCGCCACAGAGAAACGCACAGCGACCGAGATCGCGCAGTACGCGGCTGCGCTGGAGGAGGTGTTGGGCACATGACGCGGAGCACCGAAGCAACGACCATTTTCGAGTTGAGCCAATCGGGGCGTGGCGCCCGCGCTCAACGCCCAACGACGCTCGACGGCGCTCTGAATGACATACCCCAGCAGTATCTGCGCGACGAAGCGCCCGGATTGCCCGAAGTCTCGGAGCTGCAGGTGGTGCGTCACTACACTAATCTGTCAGTCAAGAATTTCTCCATCGACACCCAGTTCTACCCGCTGGGGTCCTGCACGATGAAGTACAACCCACGTGGGGCACACAAGGCAGCCACCCTGGCGGGATTTCTGGCGCGCCACCCGCTGGCCCCGAACTCAGTCAGCCAGGGATTCATGGCGTGCTTGTTCGACCTGCAGGAGATTCTCAAGGAGGTCACGGGCATGCTGGGGATGTCGCTCACACCCATGGCTGGCGCCCAGGGCGAGTTTGCCGGCGTTTCCATGATCCGTGCGTATCACGAGGCCCGCGACGATGACGAACGCAGCGAGATCCTGGTACCGAACGCCGCCCACGGCACCAATCCTGCCACCGGGGTGATGTGCGGGTATCGGGTATCTGAAGTGGCTGTGGACAGTTCAGGGGATGTGGACCTGGAGGCGCTCAAGGCGGCGGTGGGCCCGCAGACCGCAGGACTGATGATGACCAACCCATCGACCTGCGGTGTTTTCGAGCGTCGGATCCAGGACATTGCCGCGTGCGTGCACGATGCGGGAGGATTGCTCTACTACGACGGCGCGAACCTCAACGCGATTCTCGGTCAGGTGAAGCCGGGCGACATGGGTTTCGACGTTCTACACATGAACCTGCACAAAACGTTTGCCACACCTCACGGTGGTGGAGGGCCAGGAGCAGGACCTGTTGGAGTAGGTGAGCGCTTACTTCCTCATCTGCCAGTACCCTTTGTCGGCCGAACCGACAGCGGCGACTATCGCTGGGTTACGGAGCACGACCTACCTCTGAGCATCGGCCGTCTATCGGGATTTATGGGCAACGCGGGCATTCTGCTGCGCGCGCTCGCCTACGCGTTGATGCTGGGGCGTGAGGGTATGCATCGGGTTGGTGAATATGCCACGTTGAATGCCAACTATCTTGCTAAGCGCCTCGAGAGCGCGGGCTTTGAGCTTGCCTATCCAGACCGACGCGCCACCCACGAGTTCATCGTTACGTTTGCGAACCAGGCCCGTGACCTGGGCGTCACGGCCATGGATTTCGCCAAGCGCCTGCTCGACTACGGCGTGCATGCGCCGACCACCTACTTTCCGCTGCTGATACCGGAGTGCTTTCTCATCGAGCCGACGGAAACCGAATCCCGGGCGGAGCTCGATGCGTTTGTCGATGCGCTAGTGGCTATCCAGCAGGAGGCCCAAACCGATCCAGAGCATCTCAAAGGTGCGCCGTACAACCTTCCGGTACGGCGGCTCGATGACGTCAAAGCGGCGCGCGAGCTCGATCTGGTCTGGCGGCCCGACTAACGCCTGATTCATCCGCCCTTCAGGGCGGCAGCTAACGCCTCGGGCGTATCCAGGGGCAAAGAACAGGCGAGTCCGCTGCACACGTAGGCGACCGTTTTGCTTCGGGTATCCGCACTCACGAGTTTCGGTAAGTAGCCCGGAATTACGCTCACGCCCGCATATGGAATCACATAGCAGGCGCGCCATGGGGTGTAACCATCATCAAGCACCTTGCGCCAGGCTTGCGTCATTTCTGTTGCAGCGGCGTCCGGCCCACGAATAATCACGAGCTGTGGTGGATCCAGCTCGCTCTGCAATCCTGTGAGCAAGCTGCAGTGTCCGGCCGGGTTCTGCTCCATCGCCGCTCGCGCCCAGCGTAGGGTTGCGTGGGCCGCATCCAGATAGCGCTCGTCGCCAAACAAGTGCCCCATGCCGGCCAATACCTGCACCATCACCCCGTTTCCAGGGGGCAGCGCATCATCCGTGGTGGGTTTCGGCCGGTGAATCAGCGTCTCATGATCGTGTGCGGTAAAGTAGAATCCGCCGTTTTCGCGATCGTAGAAGTGCTCCAGGGCGGCATCGGTCAGCGCCAGCGCAAGCCGGGCGTCCTCGTCGCGCCAACTGGCCGCGAGCAGGGCAAGCAGGCCGTCGATCAAGTTCGCGTGGTCGTCCAGATAGGCCCGATGTCGAGGTTCTTCCTTCCAGGTGGCGAAAAGGCTGCCGTCGACCATGAGGTTCTCGCGGGCGAAGTCCGCCGCTCGCTGGGCGGCTTCGATCCACCGTGGCTCTCGCAAACGCATGCCCGCTTTGGCCAGACCCTTGATCGCGAGACCGTTCCAGGCGGTCAGGATTTTGTCGTCCAGACCAGGGCGAATGCGGGTTTCGCGTTCGCTCAGGAGCTTGCGGCGGGCGCTGCTGAGTAGTTCGTCAGCGACCTCCCGGGTCATCGATAGGCGCTCCACCACCGAGCGCCAGGCGTCGTAGCGATGCAGGTTCCACTTGCCTTCGAAATTTGCCGGCTTGTCCAGACCGTAAAGGGTCTCGATAACCAGGTATTGGTCTTCGCTCAACAGCTTTTTCACCTGATCCCGGCGCCACAGATAGTATTTGCCCTCTTCGCCTTCGGAATCCGCATCCAGCGCCGCGAAAAAGCCGCCCTGGGGGTGCTGCATCTCCCGCAGCAGCCAGTCCGCGGTGTTGGCGAGGGCCCCGCTGAACAACTCGTCTGGCCCGATGGCGAGAACGTCGGCGTACAGGGAGAGCAGCTGGCCGTTGTCATAAAGCATCTTTTCAAAATGCGGAATCATCCATTTGCGGTCGGTGGCATAGCGGCAGAAGCCGCCCCCAAGATGATCAAATATGCCCCCCCTGGCCATTCGAGTGAGTGTGGTCATGACCATACCCAGACAGGTCCGGTCGGGTGCCTTGCCGGAGCGCTGAGAGTACGCCCATTGCTGTAGCAGCCTCTCTAACGTGCTGGGCATCGGAAACTTGGGTGCCTGGCCGAAACCTCCTTCGGCGCGGTCTGCTTGCTCACTGAGCTGGTCTCGCGCCGCGGTAAGCAGCTGCGCATCTTCCAGCTGATCGGCCGTAGGTTCGCTGAGAGAAAGCTTGCCGAGCACCTCGGCTATCCGATCGGTCTGTTCGTTGAGATCGTCACGCTTGCTGGTAAAGACGTCGACAATCCGCAGCAAAAGATCGGTAAAGCCGGGCACTTGGTAGCGTGGGGTCCTGGGGAAATACGTGCCGCCGAAGAACGGCAGCAGCGTGTCGGGGTCCAAGAACATGGTCAACGGCCAGCCGCCGCTGTGCTGGGTGAGCAACTGGTGCGCCAGCTGGTAAACCTTGTCGAGGTCCGGGCGTTCTTCACGGTCGACCTTGATGTTGACGAAGTTCTCGTTCATTACCCGGGCCGTTGCCGGGTTCTCGAACGATTCGTGGGCCATGACGTGGCACCAGTGGCAGGCGGAGTAGCCGATGGACAGCAGGATGGGTTTCTGCGCGCTGCGCGCCAGTTCCAGGGCCTCGTTATCCCAGGGTTGCCAGTCCACGGGGTTGTCCGCGTGTTGCTGGAGGTAAGGGCTGGTTTCTCCTGAGAGGCGATTGCTCAACGTCGGTACCGTATGCTGGGCGCTGGCCCGGACGCCCATGCTGCCATGGAACCGGGCGTGAGGAATAGTAGCCGGGTTGGTAATTGCGCGCGGATTAAGGTTCAATTCGAGCAAATTTTAAAGGAAAACCGATGGTCGATGCGGACGGATTCCGCCCAAACGTCGGAATCGTTCTGTCGAATGGTATGGGCCAGGTACTTTGGGCGCGCCGGGTCGGCGGGCACGATGCGTGGCAGTTTCCCCAAGGCGGCATCAACGAGAACGAGTCCGTAGAAGAGGCTCTGTTTCGCGAGCTTTTCGAAGAAGTGGGCCTTGAGGCAGACAACGTAAAGATTTTGGCCCGAACCAACGGCTGGCTGCGCTATCGCCTGCCGCGACGAATGCGTCGTCACAATTCCAGCCCGGGATTTCAGGGCCAGAAGCAGAAATGGTTTCTTTTGCAAATGCTCGGCGAGGACGCCATGGTGGAGATGGATTCAAGCGACGAGCCAGAGTTCGATTCCTGGCGCTGGGTCAGCTACTGGTACCCGCTGGGTCAGGTAGTCGCGTTCAAACGTGACGTGTATCGCTGTGCGCTCAAGGAGCTGGCGCCGCATCTTCTTTCGGAGGACCCACCCCGGTAATGCTTACCACCCTTCGTCGCATTGTTCAGGATGTCGCCGATGCCGAGTCGTTCAAGATAGCCCTGGGCATCCTGGTACACGAGGTGCGCAACACGCTCGGTACCGAGGTGTGCTCGGTGTATCTCTTGAGCCCCGACCGAAAGCGCTATTTGTTCGTGGCTAACGAGGGCCTCAACACAGACGCCGTGGGCAAGCTGTCGCTTGGGCTCAATGAGGGGCTGGTGGCGTTGGTCGCCGAACGCGCAGAGCCGATCAATCTGAGTGATGCGGCCCACCATCCACGCTTCCATTTGTTACCGGAGATCGGTGAGGAAGCATTTAATGCATTCCTCGGGGTGCCCGTCATTCACCAACGCCGGGTATTGGGCGTACTGGTGGTGCAGCAACGCGATCAGCGCCGGTTCGACGAAAGCGAGGAGGCGTTCTTAGTCACCTTGTCCGCACAGCTGGCCACCGTCATCGCCCATGCCGAAGCCACGGGTGATATCGCAAGGCTGCTTGAAGACGGCTCAGGGGAACCTGCTGCGCGTGAAGACGCGATGTTCAAAGGCGTCCCCGGAGCGCCGGGTATCTGTCTGGGTACGGCCGTAGTCATTCATCCTACCGCGAGCCTCGAGGCGGTGCCCGAGCGAATCGCCGAGGATCTGAGCACCGAGCTGCAGGTTCTCGACAAGGCGGTCGAGGCCGTGCGCCGGGACATCCGGAGCATCAGCGAGCAGTTCTCCGACAGCCTGCCCGCCGAGGAGCTCGCGTTGTTCGATGCGTACCTGCACATGCTGGACGACAATGCTCTGGCCGGAGACATTCGCGATCACATTCACACCGGTCAGTGGGCCCAGGGTGCACTGAAACAGGTGATCCGTGAGCACGTCCGGCGTTTCGAGGAGATGGAAGATCCCTACCTGCGCGAACGCGGCGCCGACGTGAAGGATCTGGGCTTGCGGGTGCTCGCTTACCTGCAGGACATCCGCACGCGCAAGGTCTACTTTCCAGACGATACGATTCTGGTGGCCGATGAGCTCACCCCGAACATGCTGGCCAACATTCCGGCGGACAAACTCAAAGGCATCGTGTCGGTGCTCGGCTCGAGTAATTCTCATGTTGCCATTCTTGCCCGGGCGCTGGACATACCGGCGGTCATGGGCGCGGTGGACCTGCCGATTCTCAACCTCGACAACGAGTCTCTCATTGTCGATGGGTTCTACGGTGAGGTGTTCACCAACCCGTCGCCGAAGCTTGCCGAGAACTATCTCGGCTTGATCGCGGAGGAACGTGAATTCGCAACCGAGCTCGAACAGCTCAAAGAGCTACCGAGCATCACTCTAGATGGCTGGCGCATCGGGTTGTGGGTGAACGTCGGTCTGACCGGCGACATCTCCCGCGGGCTTGATCGCGGTGCAGAGGGTATCGGCCTGTTTCGCACCGAAATACCCTTCATGGCGCAGGATCGCTTTCCAAGCGAGGAGCAGCAACGGGTCATATACCGCGAGCACATGGTGGCCTTCGAGCCGCGCCCCGTGACCATGCGCACCCTGGATATCGGCGGGGATAAGGCGTTGCCGTATTTTCCCATCCACGAAGACAATCCGTTCCTGGGCTGGCGAGGAATTCGCGTAACTTTGGACCACCCAGAAATCTTCATGGTGCAGGCGCGCGCGATGATCAAGGCCAACGCCGGGCTCGAATGCCAGCTGCGCATCATGTTGCCCATGATCTCGTCCATGACAGAGGTGGAGGAAGCCAAGGCGCTCATCGAGCGCGCGTATGCCGAGGTGATCGAAGAGGGTATCGTCGTCAAGCAGCCACAGATTGGCGTGATGATCGAGGTGCCCGCCGCGGTGTATCAAGCGCGCCAGCTGGCGCGGCAGGTGGATTTTCTCGCGGTGGGTTCCAACGACCTCACTCAGTACATGCTGGCGGTAGATCGCAACAACGCGCGGGTTGCCAATCTCTACCAGGAGACACATCCAGCTGTGCTCAACGCCCTGTGCGAGGTTGCCCGAGCGGCCCATGCCGAACAGACCGAAGTGGGGATTTGCGGCGAGCTCGCAGGGACCCCGGTGGGCGCCGTGCTGCTGATGGCCATGGGCTATGACGTGCTGTCCATGAACGCATCGAACCTGCCCAAGGTGAAGTGGGTCGTGCGCAACATCAAACGTTCCGATGCGCGGCGCATGCTGGCCAGGGTATTGCGTATGGATACGGCGTTAGAAATTCTCGACTTCATGCACCGCCAACTCATTGATATCGGGCTTGGTCGGGTAATACCCAGGCGTCACCACCATTAACCCGGGCTATAGCCCGCTGACTTGGGCTATCGCCCGCTGACTTGGGCGCCAACGCGCTGGCTTACACCACCTTGCTCAGTCCGCCGTCCATGTTGATGGCGCAACCCGTGATGTAGGAAGACGCATCCGATGCCAGAAACAGCGCGAGGTTGGCGCACTCTTCGGCTTCCCCCATGCGACCCATCGGCAGCCGGGCACCCGCAGTCGTCATGAACTCCTCGAGCGACTCACTGCCATCGCTCGCCGCGTGCATGCGCCGAACCTGATCGCTCTTGATGAAGCCGATCAGCATTGCGTTCACCAGCACGTTGTCGGGCGCGCCTTCACCAGCAAGCACCTTGGTCAGCGCCATACCCGCAGCGCGGGTCACCGAGGTGGGCGCGGAATTCGCCGGCGGCGCCTTTGCGGCGGTATTCAACACGTTGATGATGCGGCCCCAGCGCGTGGCCTGCATGTGCGGCCAGACGAGGCGGGTAAAGCGGATGGCGGCGAACAACTTCAGGTCGAGATCGTTCTGCCAGGCAATGTCGGTGATGCTGGTAAATGGCATCGCCGCTGATTGGCCGGCGTTGTTGACAAGAATGTCCACGGGCCCCAGCTCTGCTTCAAGTTTCTCGTGGGTGTCCAGGATCTGATCGGGATTGGCCACGTCGCATACGTAGGATGCGACCGCTGCGCCTTCCACGTTGCCGGCTGCGATGTGCACTCGAGCTAGCTCTAGAGGGTCTGCGCGCCTGGCTATGATGCCGACCTTCGCCCCAGCCCGGTAGAACGAGTTTGCCATGGCGAACCCAAGTCCCATGCTGGCGCCGGTAACAAGAGCAGTCTTTCCGCTCAGATCGATCTGCATGTAGTCACCTTTTTTTGGTCATCTCGAGGCTCAACGTTCAATTTCGAGATTGAAGTCGCAGCGTTTGCCGATGCTGCCGCCTGGCCCGTATTCCTGCTCAGCAAAAATGATTTTCCGCGCGGTGAAGATTACGGCGGTGCTCGCTCGGGTGCCGTACTCATCGCCGTTTATGAATCGCGGTGCGACCCGCCGCTCGAGCTCGATGGGGCGACCGCGCGAGGGTAGTTCGTGGTCGGGGGGTACGTGGTCGTCGGCGAGCAATCGCAGAAGGCCGTCCGGGCTGGGGCCGGCTGCGAGTTCCTGGTCCAGCGCGTCGACGCCGTTTGCGACCTTTGGCCAGGTTGACCCCAGCTCCGCGTTGGCCAACCCGTAGGTCCCGGGTTCCAAATCTTCGGTGATGCCCCTGTTGGAGGTATACGCCAGGCTCGTCCCATCCCATAGCAGCAGGTTGAAGCCACGGTATTGCACGCCGTCCAGACGATGGGCGAACGCGTGAGCAGACAGATCGCCGAGCAGAAACGAACGGGTCAGCTCGCCCCGGGAACGGAGTTCTCCGGCGCTGCCTTCTTCGGCGAAGTTAGTCACCGTGGCGAAGCGTCCGGTTGAAGTAACGCCGAGCCAGGTGCCGCCGGCCGATAGGTCGCGACCGGCCAGCAACTGTGGAGACTCCTGCCAACAGTGTGCGCTACGGGTCGGTCGCGCGTATAGTTCGTCGCGGTTGGCGGCCACCACCAGGGGATGTTCAGACTCGGGTTGGTAGGCGAATAGAACGAGACACATAGCCGTTCGCGGGTAGAAAGCGAGCCAGTGTAGCAGACAGATAACCGGAGGATTTCCTGCACTATCCTGCCATCGACCCCGTAATTATTGCCATCGGTCCTCTAGCCATTCGCTGGTATGGGCTCACCTATCTGGCGGCGTTCGGCATGTGCTGGTGGTTGGGAACCAAGCGTGCCCGGGCAAGCGGCTGGAGCAGCCGGGAAGTATCCGACATCGTGTTCTATGGAGCGATCGGTGCGGTGCTGGGCGGACGAATTGGCTACGTACTTTTTTATGGTTTCGAGCAACTCCTGAGGGATCCGCTGTTTGTCGTGCGTATCTGGGACGGTGGCATGTCATTTCACGGTGGTCTGCTGGGCACGGCGGCGGCGCTTTGGTGGTTTGGTCGACAAACACAGCGCTCCGTGCTGCAGGTGAGTGACTTTGTCGCACCGTTGGTGCCCATCGGCCTTGGCTTAGGCAGGCTCGGCAACTTCGCCAATACCGAGCTTCCAGGCCGGGCTACAGATTTCGCGCTCGGGGTGATCTATCCGTGTTCCGCCCAGGCCATTCGCAGCATCAACCAACTGTGCACGGGTACGTGGGAAACCTTCGCGCGGCATCCCTCGCCGCTGTATCAGGCGTTCGCCGATGGGCTCGTTTTGTTCGTCGTCGTATGGATCGTCTCACGGCGGCCCAGGCGTCTGGGTCTGGTGTCGGGCGTGTTCCTTATCGGCTATGGCGTGTTGCGTTTCATCACCGAATTCTTCCGGGAGCCAGACAGCCACATGCA